>JADEYI010000260.1_pt1 | contig 90678 bp, 86 predicted proteins | sample 8542331 | NCBI WGS metagenome assembly JADEYI01 (sample SAMN16510988, study PRJNA670497) | mine drainage metagenome | isolation source: biofilm near Copperflume 1 | place: Germany: Marsberg coppermine Kilianstollen | collected 2018-02
CTTCGGCCTCGCGCGCGAGCTCGACTGGCTGAAGAACATGGACGACTGGATGATCTCGAAGAAGCGCTACTACGGCCTGGCGCTGCCGATCTTCGACTGCGCGGCGTGCGGCGCATTCGACGTCATCGGCAGCGAGACGGAGCTGCGCGAGCGGGCGGTCGAGGGCTGGGACGTATTCGAAGGCCACTCGCCGCACAAGCCCTTCATCGACGCCGTGAAGATCCGCTGCCGATCCTGCGGCGCCGTCGTCTCGCGCATCCCGGACGTCGGCAACCCGTGGCTCGACGCCGGCATCGTGCCCTACTCGACCCTGCGCTATCGCGACGACCGCGCCTACTGGGAGGAGTGGTTCCCGGCGCAGTTCATCACCGAAGCCTTCCCCGGGCAGTTCCGCAACTGGTTCTACTCGCTCCTCACGATGTCCACCGCGCTCACCGGCCGGCCGCCGTTCGAGGTCGTGCTCGGCCACGCGATGGTGCGCGACGAGCACGGCGAGGAGATGCACAAGAGCAAGGGCAACGCCATCTGGTTCGAGGATGCGGCGGAGACGATCGGCGTCGACGTCATGCGCTGGCTCTTCATGCGCAACAACCCGGCGGCGAACGTCAACTTCGGGCCAGCGCCGGCGGACGAGGTGCGCCGCAGTATGTTCCTCACGCTGTGGAACACCTACGCCTTCTTCGTCACCTACGCCACGCTCGACGCGTGGACACCCGGGATGGCGCAGGCGGCGGAACGCCCGCCGATGCCGGACCTCGATCGCTGGGTGCTCTCCGAGCTGCACCAGCTCATCGAGGGCGTCAGCGAGCACCTGCACGACTTCGACGCGTTCGCCGCCACGCGGCTGATCGAGGCATTCGTCGAAGGGCTCTCGAACTGGTACGTGCGGCGCAGCCGGCGCCGCTTCTGGAAGTCAGAGAGCGACGCCGACAAGCAGGCCGCCTACGCGACGCTCTACGCGTGCCTGACGACGCTGGCCCGCCTCATCGCGCCGTTCACGCCGTTCCTCGCCGAGGATCTGTATCAGAACCTCGTGCGGTCGTTCGACGACAGCGCGCCCGAGAGCGTGCACCTCACCGACTGGCCGCGCGCCGATGCGTCGAAGATCGACCGCGCGCTCTCCGACGAGACGCAGCTCGTCATGCGGGTGGCATCGCTGGGCCGTGCCGCGCGGGCGAAGGCGCAGCTGAAGGTGCGGCAGCCCGTCGCCGCGCTCTTCGTGAAGCTGACGGCGGCCGCCGACGAGCAGGCGCTCGAGCGGTTGGCGCCGCAGCTGCTCGACGAGCTCAACGTGAAGGCGCTGCGCATCGTCCGTGACGAGAGCGACTTCCTGCGCTTCGAGGTGAAGCCCAACCTGAAGCTGCTCGGCCAGAAGTACGGCCGCGCGGTGCCGGAGATCGCGGCGTCGCTCGCCGCGCTGCCCGAAGCCGCACTGGCGCAGCTCGCGCGGCGCGTCGCGGCAGGCGAGAGCGTCGACGTGACGGGCAGGTCGCTGCTGCCCGAGGAGTTGCTCGTGAACGGACGCGAGCGCGAAGGCTTCGCCTCGGCCGCGGAGGCCGGCGTCGTCGTCATCGTCTCCGCCGAGCTGACGCCGGAGTTGTTGCAGGAGGGGCTCGCCCGCGAGCTGGTGCACCGCATCCAGAACCTGCGCCGCGACGCCGGGTTCGAGATCGCCGACCGCATCAAGACCTACTATCGCAGCGACGATGACGACGGGGAGCTGGACGCCGTGATGCGGCGCTACGGCGACTATATTCGGCAGGAGACGCTGTCGACGGAGCTGTCCGCCGATGCCCCGCCGCAGGCCTGCCACGCCGAAACGGCGCAAGTCGACGGCCGCGAGATCACCCTCGCCGTCGTGCGGGTGTAGGCGGCCACGATCTGCAACGGGAACGTAAGGCGTCCGGCGCCCCTCGCGGCTGCGTCATCGGCTGCCGCATCTGCGCGCATCTGCGTCATCGAAGGTTCGTCTATCCCATGTTCATCCGTGCCCATCTGCGGGTGTCCCGTCGCGCGCGGCGCCGGCTGCCGGAGAGGTCCTTCGCTTGGCGCAAGATGACGTACGTCCAGATCCCTCATCCGCGTCCATCTGCCTCGGCGGCGTTCCCGAGCGGCGCGCAGCCTACCACCTCCGACCTCCATCACCGCGCGTCTGCGTCCATCCGCGTCATCCGCGGTTCCGCCACGCATGCATCCGCCGTACGCTGTCCGGGCGATGGACGGACGTGAGCTGCGCGGCAGGGCTGCCATCAGCGGCCTCGGCATGAGCGAGATGGGGCGGGTGTACACGCGCGACGCCCGCGACTTCGCGGCCGAGGCGATCCGCCGCGCCGTCGAGGACGCCGGCCTGCGCAAGGAGCAGATCGATGGCCTGCTCGTCAATCCCGGCGTCACGCCGCTCGGGGCGATGGGCGGCGTCGGCCTGCAGAACGACCTCGGCCTCGCCAACCTGCGCCTGCTGGCGAGCATGAACGTCGGCGGCGCGACCGCGAACGTCATGGTGCAATACGCCGCGATGTCCGTCATCCACGGCCTCGCCAACCACGTCGTCTGCGTCTTCGCCGACGCGCCGCTGCGCACGAGCGCCGGCGGCGGAGGCGGCGCCGCGTACGCGGGCATGGGTCGCAGCGTGCGGCCCTCGGGCATGGCCGGGCTCTACACGACGTTCGGCGTGTTCGGCGTCAACGCCCATTATGCGCTGGCGACGCGCCGCCACATGGCCATGTACGGCACGACGAGCGACCAACTGGGCGTCATCGCCGTCGCCGAGCGGGCCTGGGCGCAGAAGAGCCCGCTCGCCGAACACCGGGAGGCGATGACGCTCGGTGATTACCGCGCGTCGCGCTGGGTCGTCGAGCCGCTGCACCTGCTCGACTGCTGCCTCGTCTCAAACGGCGGCGTCGCCGTCGTCGTTTCGCGCGCGGAAGAAGCGGCGGACCTCGCGCAGCCGCCGGCCTACATCCTCGGCATGGGCCAGGGGCACCCCGGCGACTTCCGGCGCAAGGGCTGGGACGTCGAGACGGAGACCGGCGCGCCGATCGCCCGGGAGCGCGCGTTCTCGATGGCCGGTGCCACGCTCGCCGACATCGACGTGCTGCAGCTGTACGACTGCTACACGTACACGGTGCTGGTGACGCTCGAGGACTACGGCTTCTGCAAGAAGGGCGAGGGCGGGCCCTTCGTCGCGGACGGCAAGCTCGGTCCGGGCGGCAGCCTGCCGACGAACACCGGCGGCGGCCAGCTGAGCGGGTACTACATGTGGGGCATGACGCCGCTGTCCGAGGGCGTGATCCAGGTGCGCGGCCAGGGCGGCGAGCGGCAGGTCGCGAAGCACGACGTCGTGCTCGTCACCGGCAACGGCGGCATCCTCGACCACCATTCGGCGCTGATCCTGGGGCGCGAGGCGTAGCGCGTGATGCGCCGATCACCACCGGAGCGCGAAGGGAGGATGGGAACGATGACCACTACGCCCCTGCCGGTCCCGGAGGCCGACGACGAGTCGCGCGAGTTCTACGACGGCGCGCGGCGTCATCAGCTGATGCTGATGCGCTGCCGATCCTGCGGCGCCTGGCGCCTGCCGTCGCGTCCCCGCTGCCCCGACTGCTGGTCGACCGAAACCGAATGGGTGCGCGCCAGCGGCCGCGGCGTCCTGCACAGCTTCGGCATCATGCATCAGAAGCTGCATCCGGCGTTCGCCGACCGAACGCCGTACCAGTTCGCCGTCGTCGAGCTCGCGGAGGGCCCGCGCATCGTCTCGCAGGTCGTCGGCGTCGCGGAGGACGAGCTGCGGCTCGAGATGCCGCTCCAGGCGGTATTCGACGACGTCAGCGACGATGCGACGGTCGTGCGCTTCGGGCCGCGCCGCTCGTGAGCGGGAAGTTCGTCCGCGGCGGCCAGCGTCCGCCGGCGAAGCCTGCCACCGTGCTGCAGGCGCGCGCGTTCGAGCTGCACGGCACCCGCTACTACGCCGTGATCTACCGGCTCGACGCTGAGCCGGGCCAAGTGCGCGAGGCGCGGCTCTCGTTCGACATGATCTACGACGACCCGCAGCCCGGCGACCGCGTGCTCGTCGAATCGGTCCTCGGCGTCGTCGACCGGATGGCGCGGGCAGAAGGGCGCTAACCTCGGTCGCCCACTGCGCATGCAGGCTCATCCGCGCGTCAGCGGCGTCTGCCTACGCCGCGAGCGCGCGGCGCGGCAACGCGCGCTACTGCGCCCGATACGGCTGCGCGCCGGCGAGACGCGCACCATACTGCCGCTCGTAGTATCCGCGAAACGCTCCCGCCCGCACCGTCGGCTCCCACCAGGCGCGGTTCCCGGCGTACCAGCGTACAGTCGCTTCGATGGCGCGGTCGAAGTCGTACGTCGGCGCCCAGCCGAGCGCGCGCAGCTTCGACCAGTCCATCCAGTAGCAGCGGTCGTGGCCCTCGCGGTCGTCGACGTACCGGATCAGGTCATGCGGCCGATCGAGCGCGTCGAGGATCGCGCGCGCGACGTCGATGTTCGTGTGGTGGTTGTCCGCCTGGATGTTGTACGCCTCGCCGGCCTCGCCGCGTTCCAGCAGCAGCAGCAGCGCCCGCACGTTGTCATCGACGTGCAGGCGATCGCGCACCTGCAGGCCGTCGCCGTACACCGGCAGCGGCTCGCCTGCGATCGCCCGCGTGATGAAGAGCGGCACGGCCTTCTCCGGGTGCTGATACGGGCCGACGTTGTTCGCCGGCCGCGCGACGACCACGCCCATGCCGTGCGTCTCGGCGAAGGCGTGACAGAGCATGTCTCCGGCGGCCTTGCTCGCGGCATAGGGGCTGCGCGGACGAAACGCATCGTCCTCGCTCCGGGCGTCGTCGTGCGTGGCGGGGCCGTAGACCTCATCGGTGGAGACGTGCAGCACGCGCGCGACGCCGGCCTCGCGCGCGGCGGTGAGCACGCTGTGGACGCCGCGCACGTTCGTGTCGATGAAGTCCGTCGCGTCGTGGATCGAGCGGTCGACGTGCGACTCGGCGGCGAAGTTGACCACCGCGTCGCAGCCAGCCAGCGCCGCCGCGACCGCCGCCGCGTCGGTGACGCTTCCACGCACGAATCGATACCGCCGGTCCGCACTCACATCGGCGAGGTTGGCGAGATTGCCGGCGTACGTCAGCGCGTCGAAGTTCACCACTTCGGCGTCACGACGCTCGCGCAGCACATGGCGGATGAACGCGCTGCCGATGAAGCCGGCGCCGCCGGCGACGAAGACCCGCCGCATCACGGCAGCCTCGCGCGGCTGTAGTCGCCCAGCACCAGCTCGTAGCCGTGCGGCTTGCGGCCGTCGCTGCGCAGCTCGACGTTCCGGCCGATCAGGCTGTTCTCGATGCGCGCCGGCAGCTGGGCAATCGTCGTGCCGTCCATCACGACGCTGCCGGCGATCTCGCTCTCGACGATCGTGCAGGCGGCGCCGATCGATGTGAACGGGCCGATGTAGGCGTCCCGCACCACGGTGCCCTCACCGATGATCGCCGGGCCGCTGATCACGCTGTTCGTGACCTCGCAGCCCGGCTGCAGCACGACGCGGCCGTGCAGCGTCGAGGCGCCCGATACGACGCCGCCCGAGCGGTCATCGGCGATCGTCTCGAGGATCGCGCGGTTGGCCGCCAGCAGGTCGTCGTGCTTGCCCGTGTCGATCCACTCACCCTCGACGACCTCGGCGCGCACCTCGCAGCCGTCGTCGATCAGCCGCTGGATCGTGTCGGTGATCTCGAGCTCGCCTCGCGCGGAGGGCACGAGCCGGTCGATCGCCTCGAAGACGCGCGTCGTGAACAGGTAGATGCCGATGACCGCGAGGTCGCTCGCCGGATGCTGCGGCTTCTCGACGACGCGCACCAGGCGCTCACCCTCGAACTGCGCGACGCCGAACGCGCGCGCGTCCGCCACATGTTTCATCAGGATCGCCGCCTGCGCGTCCGAAGCGACGAAGGCCTGCACCTGCGCGACGATCCCCTGCGTGAGGAAGTTGTCGCCGAGGAAGACGACGAACGGCGCCTCGCCGATCGCGTCGCGCGCGAGGCCGATCGCCTGCGCGATCCCTCCAGGCTGCGGCTGCTCAACGTAGCCGATGCGCGCTCCCCAGAGCGAGCCGTCGCCAACCGCGGCGCGCACCTGCTCGCCCGTCTCCGGCGACACGACGATCGTGATGTCGTCGATGCCGCACTCGCGCAGGTTGTCGATGGCGTGGAAGAGGATCGGCCGGTTGGCGATCGGTACGAGCTGCTTCGCGCCGGTGTAGGTGAGCGGCCGCAGGCGGCTGCCCTTGCCGCCGCTGATCACGAGCCCCTTCATCGCCGCCTTCATCGCGCCGATTCTAGCATCTGGCGCTGTGGTGGAGTGAAGGGCTCTGGAGCGACGTCTCGGCGGGAGGCGGCACGGCTCTCGCGTATCGGCGGGCCGGCGGCAGTCGAACGAGCTCGAACCTCTGGCGGCCGAGGATGGCGCCGACTTGCTCGCACGGACATCGAGTCGCCCGACCGCCGGAGATCGCCGAGGGCTGCCCATGCGATGATCCCCCGATCCCCCGCGTCGCCGGGAGGCATTTCGAAGCGCGCGACTAACGAGCCGCCGCCGCCTGCGCGAGCTGCGCCTGCGGCACGACGTGCCAGATCTGCATCCCCGGGTTCTGGTACGAGAGTTCCAGCGCGCCATCGAGGCCGCTCTGGAACTTTGCCATGCCACCGGGATAGTAGTTGCGCTCGACGGCGCCGACGATCACGTACTGCACGTTGTACTCGCGCAGGATCGCCCGCGCCTGGCCGACGTCCGACGTGTTGTAGAAGGTGTCGACATCCTGCTTGCGCTCGGCGACTCCGGCGGCGAAGCGCTGCCGCTGCTGCGTCTGGTGCCAGTCCCAGCCGAGCACGTCCGGCAGGCCGGTATAGATCGACACACGGCTCCCGTACCGGTAGATCGGCGTGATGCCCTCGATGATCGTCGGCGTCCCCTTCACCTGCGAGCGCATCCAGTTGATGCCGTCGCGGTCGTATTTGAGCACGTCTTCGCCGCCGAGGCCCGTACTCGGGTCGGCGTCGCGGTAGATCGTCTGATCCATGTACGCCATGCCGTTGTTGCCCGTGCCCTGCGCGGGGTTGAAGCGGTCGTGGACGCGCGCGCGGGTACCGAAGTACGGGAAGGCCAAGGCCAGCACCAGCAACCCTGCCGCCGCGGCGCCGAAGGCGTAGCGCGGCGTCCGCACGAGCCAGCCGTTGAGCTCGCCAGCGCGCCGAAGGAACGCCTCCTGCGGCTGCATGACGCCGACGACGTACCAGAGCGAGAATGCGCCGACGACGCCCCACAGCAGCCAGACATGCTCGTAAAACTTGAACACGGTGTTCATGCGACCGACGTCGCCGTCGAGGGTCAGCACCTCGACGCCGCCCGAGAGCCCGAGGCCGAGCGCGACCATGCCGTAGACGTACAGCATCGCCGGCGCCGTCGGCGTCGGGCTGCGCAGCTCGCGCCAGACGCAGAGCAGCACGGCGACGAGGCCGGCCGCGGCGAGCAGCGTGACGCCCCAGCGCTCGAGCGTCCCCGCCCAGATGATCGCCGCGCCGCCGGCGAGCAGCGCCAGCATCACCGGCCGGCTGTCCGCCCTCCTGCGCCCGTGCCCGAAGAAGACGAGCCGGAGGCCGCGGCTGCGCGTGATCGCGCGGTTCAGTTGGAACAGCACGAGTCCGGCGACGAGGAAGAGCAGGATGCCGAACTGGCTCAGGTAATCGCCGAGCGCCGTCGTCTGGTCAGACTGATGGAAGCCGCTGTAGAACATGTTGTAGTTCTTGATCAGCGGCGCGAAGAAGACGTACGTCAGCATCGCCATCACCAGCGCCTTGAAGCCGCCGATGACGAGGACGCGCAGGCTCATCCGCCCTTCCTTCGCCCGCTCGCCGATGACCAGCGCGGCGGCGGCGAGCAGCAGGAACGGCGGGAAGTCCCACGAGTTGATCCAGCGCAGCGCGCCGACGATCAGCGCCAGCAACAGCACCATCAGCCAGCTCGTGACTTCACGCGCGCGCGGCCCGTCGCGGTTCAGGCGCGAGAAGTTCAGTACGGCGCCCAGCCCGACTGCCGCCGAGGTCAGCGCGAACGGGATCGCCATCAGGTGCGCGTGCAGGTCGGCGAAGAGGAAGGTCCAGAACGGGAACTCCGTGATCGGCTGCACTTCCTTCGTCGGGTCGACGACGCCGAGCGCGCGGCTCGGCGCCCACCAGTCGTAGCTGTAGACGAGCTGCCGGAACGAGGCATCGCCGAAGACCAGCGCCTTGAAGCCGCCTACGAACGCCACGATGCCGCCGAGCAGCGGCACGTTGGCGTGCCAGGGGCTGACGCGCGAGAAGTTCTGCTCGAGGATGCCCACCGCCCTCAGGTTGCCGGCGATCAGCACGAGGAACACCGCCAGCACGCCGCACACGAGCGGCCCGCGGATGCTGATCGGCAGGCGCCCCGGCCGCCGACGCAGCAGCCGGCGTGTCGATTCGGCGAGGTTGTACGCGAGCGAGAACGTCGCCGCGCCGGCCAGCGCGAAGAACATCGGGATGATCAGGTTGTACGCGACTTCCGGCACGATGCCCGTGAGCTTCGTCACCGTCGCGGCGATGAACTGCCCGAAGTAGTAGTAGTTGAGATAGCCGCCCGCCTGCCACGGGTCGATCGGCCCTTGCGAGAGATCCGTCGTGCGGATGACGCCGTTCAGGTAGGCGAAGTCCATCGGCTTCTCGCCGCCGCGCGCGGGATGCCAGAGGTCCGGGTTCTGGAGCCGGATCCAGTAGGAGCCGATGAAGAGCAGCAGGAAGAGCGCCTCACAGAAGAGCAGGAAACGCCACCGCTCCCGCACGAACGCCACGACCTCGCGCCGCCAGAACCAGCCCGTCGCGATGCCGACGAGCACCAGGAAGCCCAGCACGCCCGCGATCTCGCCGCGCGTGTAGTCGACGGCGCCGCGGCTCGCCGGCGCGTACGCCAGGTACGCGAGCGCCAGCACGCCGAGCGGCTTCGTCAGCAGGAAGCCGCGGTCCGGCAGGCCGCGGAAGACGACGATCGTCAGCGGCAGCAGCGAGAACGCCGCGACCTCGATCGCCAGCAGCCAGAAGATCAACGGGTGGTCGTTGATCACGTTGCCGGGCTGGAAGATCGATGACCAGGTGCCTCCCGCGGCCTGCTTCGCCGCCACCGCCGGCGTGAACTGCATCGCGTTCTGGCCGAGCTGACCGGGCAGCGCGGTGACGCCCGGCACGAAGGCGTCGGCGCCGAGCACCTGACGCGCCTTCGCTGCCGAGTAAGCGCTCGTCTTCTTGTAGATGATCACCTTCGGATGGTCGTACACCGTGTACGACTCCTCCGCGCCCGTGTCGTTCAGCTTGATGCCGAAGAGCTCCGGGTACGAGTTGAACTCGGCGACCTTCCGGAAGCCGAGGGAGCCATCGGCGAGCGCCGCGTAGTAGCGCGAGGTGACGGGCCAGGCCGCCGGCACGCGCGTCACCGTCTCCGACACGCGCCCGCTGGCGAGCGCGATGTAGTCGACCTGGTCGATGTTGCTCAACAGCTGCTGCACGCGCTGCGGCGTGTCCGGGCTGAAGTTGTCGAAGGTGACGGACCCGTAGTTCCTCGGCGTTGCGCCGCCGACCTCGTACGGGACGACGTCGTCCCACGACTCGTGGCCGATCACGCTGCCTGCGGGCACGTTCTGGTAGATCCAGCGCGACGCGTCGGCGCGCGTCACCGGCTGGCTGTAGATGTGATAGAAGGCGAGCCCCATGAACAGCGTCATCAGCACGACGACGCTGACGCCGGCGCCCACGGCGTACGGCAGAGCCGGCCGGAGCGGCGCCAGCCTCGACCGCAGGCGCCCGATTGCGGCGAACGGCTCCCGGCTGTTCGACCACTGCCACGCGCTCCACAGCAGCACGGCGGCGAGCACGGTCAGCGTCGGGTAGAGCGGCAGGAAGTAGCGCATGTAGAGCGAGAACTGCGCCCCCATGAAGCCGAAGTACCCCAGCACCCAGGCCAGCGGCACCAGCCAGACGCCCTGCCGCGTGCGGAACGCCAGGGCGATGGCGAACAGCACACCGAGCCACGCCGTGATGCCCAGCGCCGGCCCCATCCCCCAGCTCACCATCTGCTGCAGCGGCCAGACCCACTTCGAGCGGCCGATCCACTGCACGTCCGGCGGGAAGGCGGCGTTACCGCTCAGCAGCCGCTGCTGGTCGACCTCGTCCTTCAACCACTGCTGGTTCATGATGTCCGGGTAGGGCACCGGCAGCGGCCCGATGCTCCCCAGATGCCAGGCGAACAGCTGGCCGATCGCCGGCGTATTGAAGGCGTACGGCATCGCGATGCGGAAGGCGACGAACGCCGATACGAGCGCGATGAGCGAGCCGAGCACGAAGGTACCGACCGACGCGTCGAGCCGCCGGCCGTCCTGCTGCCGGGCGTACGCCGACGAGCGGCCGTACCACCACGGCGCGACGTACGGCTTCACGCCCGGCCAGGCGTAGACGCCGATCGCCAGCACGATCACCGGCAGCAGCGACACGGCGGTGATCTTGGTCGCCGCCGCCAGACCGGCGCTGACGCCGGCCAGCGCGAAGTCGCGCTTCCGCCCACGTTTCGCCGATCTGACCGCGAAGAGGATCGCCGCTGTGGCGAAGAACGTCACGTAGGGGTCGACGACGAAGAAGTGCGCGTTCTGTATGGGAAAGGCGGAGGCGGCGTAGAGGAAGGCGGCGAGGAGGCCGGCGTTCCGGCTCAGCAGCTCGCGGCCGAGAAGGAAGACGAGCAAGGTCGTCGCCAGGTCGAAGAGGGCCGACAGCGCGCGGCCGCTGAGGTTGTAGCCGTCGTAGTTGTCCTTGTTGTCGACCATGCCGAGCGTCAGCGTCTGCAGGTGCGACGCGAAGAACTTGTTCATGAACAGCGGCAGCGTGCCGTAGACGAACGTCGGCTGCTTCGAGCCGTCGGCGTTGCGGATGTTGTAGGGGTTCAGCGCGGACGTCTTCGTATCGAAGTAGTTGGCGACGCTGCTGGGGGCGCGGGTGCTGGCGCTGATCTGCGTCAGGAAGCGCTCGTCCGGATGGAGATGGCCGCTGACGCCGTTGCCGTTGTTGTCCCAGTTGATGCCGTTCAGCCGCAGGAAGCCGGCGAACACCAGGATGCCCACCAGCGCGGCCAGGGCGAGCCAGCGCGCCCGGTCGCCGCTCAGCGCGTCGAGCCTGGGCCGGGCGAATGGGCGCCGCGACGCTGCCGCACGGGTCGCGCCGGAAGGATCGTGCAGCGGGGAGGTCTGTTCACTCATACCGAATGTTCGTCGGGGGAGTGGGCTCTGGATTGGGTGCGGGGCATGATAACAGACCGGGGAAGGGATGATCTTATGCATCCTACCGGCCTCCCCGCGTCCGCTTGCCTCGGCTGCGGACCGTCGGCCGGCGGACGCTTGTTCCGATGGCGGCTCGCCAGGCACAGGCCGAGCACGCGGGGCGACACGCCCACGGGGCGGCGGCGCGATCCCCCTTGAAGAAGAGCTCCCCACCCGCCCTCCACCGCAGTGGGAGGGCCGGGGAGGCGTAACCTCAGGCGAAGCTCCGACGAGGTGGGGGAGCACCGCGCTGTGCGGCGAATCACCGCCTGCTATCATCCTGAGTCGTCGTCTGGACGGGCGGGGAGGATTCGAGGGAGACTCGTGAGCAACAAGCTCGTGCTCGCCGCCGGCGCCGTCGCCGCGGCGCTGATCATCGCACTCGCCGTCGTCATCGTGCTCGTCGTCGGCGGCGGCGGCGACAAAAACAGCCAGGCGTCGGCGAGCGGCAGCAAGGCGCCGACGGCATCGAGCTCCAGCAAGGCGTCGTCCGGCGGGCTGCGGGTGCGCAGCACCGACCCGCTCGTCCTCGATCCGGCCATCGCCCAGGATGCCGACTCGGCGCAGTACATCGTCGAGATCTACTCCGGCCTGGTGCGGCTCGGCAGCGACCTGAAGGTGCAGCCGGACTTGGCCCAGGGTTGGGACATCAGCGCCGACGGCAAGACGTACACCTTCCGCCTCAATCCCAACGCCGCGTTCCAGGACGGCCGGCCCGTCACCGCCGGCGACGTCAAGTACTCATGGGAGCGCGCGCTCAACCCCGATACCGGCTCCGTAACCGCCGAGAACTTCCTCGGCGATATCGTCGGCGCGAAGGACGTCTCGCGCGGCAACGCCAGGACGATCAGCGGCGTCAAGGTGATCGATGACGCGACGCTGCAGGTGACGATCGACGCGCCGAAGTCGTACTTCCTGTACAAGATGACCTACCCGAACGCGTTCGTCGTCGACCAGAAGCAGATCACCGCCAATCCGAAGAAGTGGACGCTGAAGCCGAACGGCAGCGGGCCCTACAAGCTCGACTCGTGGAGGCTGGGCGACCAGTTGACACTCGTCGCCAACGACAACTTCTATCTCGGCGCGCCGAAGCTCAAGACCATCACCTTCCAGCTCTCCGGCGGCTCGTCGCTCTCGACGTACAAGGACGGCAGCATCGACGTGTCCGGCATCGGCGTCGACGATCTGGCGAGCGTCCAGGACCCGTCGAGCTCCCTGAACAAGGAGTACCGCACAGCCAGCAACGCATCCGTCGACTACATCGGCTTCAACACGAACGTGCCCCCGTTCGACGATCCGAAGGTGCGGCAGGCGTTCGCGATGTCCGTCGACCGCAAGAAGATCGGTTCCGTCGTGCTGAAGGGCGCTGTGCCCGTCGCGACGGGCCTGCTGCCGCCCGGCATCCCCGGTTACACGCCGGACGACAAGACGTACGCCTTCGACCCGGCGAGGGCGAAGCAGCTGCTGGGCCAGTCCAGGTACGCCGGCAACATGCCGAAGATCACCCTCGCCGAGACGGGCGCCGGCGGCACCGTCGGTGACTACACGCAGGCGATCGTGCAGTCATGGAAGGAGAATCTCGGCATCGACGTGCAGGTGCAGCAGGCGGAGTCCGGCACCTTCTTCCAGGACATCGACCAGGGCCGCTACCAGATGTTCCACCTCGGCTGGATCATGGACTACCCCGACCCCGAGGACATCCTCGACGTGCTCTTCTACAGCAAGAGCAAGCAGAACAGCACGCAGTACAACAACCCGGCGATCGATGCGCAGCTCGCCGCCGCGCGCGTCGAGCAGGATGCGAACAAGCGCACCCAGGAGTACCAGGCGATCGAGAAGGCGATCCTCCAGGACGCCCCGTGGATGCCGATGTACTTCTCCACCCAGTACGCGCTCGTGAAGCCGTACGTGCAGGGCTACGAGCTGCCGCCGATGGTCATCGAGCGCTACCGTAACGTCACGGTGAACCGGCCCTAGCGACGAGAGCAGGCGCGCGTTATGCAGGGACTCGCCGGCTACGTCGTCCGCAGGCTGCTGTTCCTGCCCTTGGTGCTGCTCGTCGTCTCGTTCGCAGCGTTTTACATCACCCGTTGGGGCCCGGGCGACCCGATCAGCGTCTACTCCGGCCAGTACCGCGACCCGGAGGCGTTCGCCCGCGTCCGACACCGCTACGGCCTCGACCAGCCGATCATCGAGCAGTACGGCATCTGGCTGAAGAACATCACCCTGCACGGTGACTTCGGCGTCAGCTTCCAGTACCGCGACCGCACGATCCCGGAGATCATCGGCCCGAAGATCTGGGTCTCGGCGCGGCTTGGCGTGTACGCCTTCATCCTGACATTCCTGATCGGCATCCCCGTTGGCATCTTCGCCGCGGTCAAGCAGGGGACGTGGCTCGACCCGTTCCTGATCAGCGTCTTCCTCTTCTTCCAGTCGATCCCCGTGCTGGTCTCCGTGCCCGTGCTGGTCCTGCTCCTGACGGTGAAGCTCCAACTGCTGCCGCCCGGCGGCTTCGACGGCCTCTTCTCGCTCTCGATGGTCATTCCCACGCTGGCGCTCGGCCTGCCCGGGATCGCCGGCGTCGCACGCCTGGCGCGCGCGATGACGCTCGGCGCGCTGCACGAGGACTTCGTGCGGACGGCGCGTGCCAAGGGCCTCGACGAGTACACCGTGATCACGCGCCACGTCGCGCGCAACGCCGTCGCGCCGGTGATGACGACGGTCATCGGGCTCTCGCTCGTCGGGCTCATTGAAGGCGCGCTGATCACCGAGACCCTGCTCGGCATCCCGGGCATCGGCGCCTTCATCTACCAGTCCGTGACCGCGCGCGACTACAACGTGATCCTGACGGTCGTCCTGCTGCTCGCCTTCGCCTTCGTGCTCGCGAACCTCGCCGTCGACCTCGTGCTCGTCGCCATCGACCCGCGCGTGCGCCTCGTCGACGACGGCCGGGGTGGTCGATGACCCTCGAGGCCACGTACGCGGGCAAAACCGTGCTGCCGCCGGAGACGAGAACGGGGGGCGAGAGCCCGACGCGCCGGGCGCTGCGCCGGCTGCTGCGCAAGAAGCTCGCCGTCATCTGCCTCGTCGTCATCGCGATCTTCTATGCAGCCGGCATCCTGGCGCCGCTCATCGCGCCGTACGGCTATAACGACCAGAACCTCGACCTGTCGTTCCAGGGCCCGTCGCGGCAGCACGTCTTCGGCACCGACCGGCTCGGGCGGGACACCCTGAGCCGCAACATCTTCGCCGCCCGCACGACCGTCATCGTCACGCTGGCGACGCTGGCGACGGGGTTCATCGCGCTGCCGGTGCTGCTCGGCCTCGTCGCCGGCTACCGGCGCGGCTTCGTCGACGCCGCCATCAACCGCAGCGGCGAGATCCTGGCGTCGCTCCCCGGCCTGCCGATGCTGCTGCTGATCAGCGCGACGATGCGCCCGCGCTTCAACGGCTGGCTGCAGGACATCGGAGGCTGGCTGCACTGGCAGGGCCTGACGACGTCCGGATTCTCCGACTACTTCCTGGTCTTCGGTGTGCTGTCGCTGTTCGGCTGGGTCGGCGGCATGCGCCTGATCCGCGCCCAGGTGCTGACGCTGCGCCGCTCCGAATACGTGCTCGCGGCCGAGGCCAGCGGCGCCTCGACGTGGCGCGTGCTGCGCCGCCATCTGCTGCCGAACCTGATGCCGCTGATCATCGTCAGCGCGTCGTCGTCGCTGGGCGCCATCGCCGGATCGGAGATCGCACTCACGTTCCTCGGTGTCGGCGTGCAGCCGCCGCACGCCAGCTTCGGCGTGCTGATCACCGATGGCGCCAGCCGCATCGCGCTCGAGCGTCACCCGGAACTGCTGCTCGTGCCGGGGGCGATCATCGCGGCGCTGATCTTCGCGTTCAACCTCCTCGGCGATGCCCTCAACGACGTCTTCACCCCCGGCGCCGTGTGAGGGCGGGCCGGTCGCCAGTCCCCAGTCCCCGCGGTCACCCAACTGCTATACTTTCGATACGACGATCCCCACGCGCACGCTCGTTTTCGCGGTCGCTCAGCGGCCGCCCCTGTTGTCCGGGCATGCACGAATCGGCGTCGGAAGGTGACGGCGCTTGAAGGTTTCGACAGAGAAGATCCCCGAGTCGCAGGTGTTGATGACCATCGAGGTCGAGCCGGAACGCCTCGAGGACGCGCGCGGCAAGGCGCTCCGCAAGCTGGCGCCCCGCGCGAAGGTGCCCGGTTTCCGCCCCGGCAAGGCGCCGCCGGCGATGCTCCGCCGCTACCTCGGCGAAGACCGCATCCTCGACGAGGCGCTCGATACGCTCGTGCCCGTCGTCTACCGCGAGGCCGTCGAAGCCGACGAGAGCATCGACCCCATCGCCCGGCCGCGGCTCGTCATCGAGACGACGGAGCCGCTCGTCGTCAAGGCGACGATCCCCGTGCGGCCGAGCATCGAGCTCGGCGAGTACCAGGCCGTGCGCATCGCCACGCAGCCCGTGACCGTCGACGAGGAGCGGGTCGAGGAGGCGCTGAAGACGCTGCGGCATCGCGCTTCGACGCTCGAGCCCAGCGACCACGAGCTGCGCTGGCAGGACGTCGTCACCATCGATCTCAAGGGCACCGTCGATGACGACGTGATCGTCGACCAGCAGGACGCGCAGGTGCAGTTGATCGAAGAGCGCGACATCCTCTTCCCCGGCTTCGAGGAGGCGATGCTCGGCCATCGGAAGGCTGACATCGTCGAGTTCGACCTGCAGATCCCGGAGGACGCGACGAGCGAGAAGTTCAGGGGCAAGCAGGCGCACTTCACCGTCAGCGTGAAGGAGACGAAGGTAGAGGTGCTGCCCGAGCTCGACGACGCGTTCGCCCAGCAGGTCGGCGAGGGCTTCGACACGCTCGACGCGCTCCGCACGCGCATCCGCGACGACATCCGGAAGGCGGAGGAAGAGCAGCGAGACAACCGCTACCACGACGAGATCATGAGCGAGCTCGTCGACCGGGCGAGAGTCGAGTATCCGCCCGTGATGCTCGAGGCAGAGGTCGACCGCATGGTCCACGAGCAGGCGGAGCACATCGAGGAGGGGCGCGCGACCGAGCAGTACCTCGCCGCGCTCGGCAAGACCGAGGACGAGGTGCGCGCCGAGTTCCGGCCGATCGCCGACACCCGCCTCCGCCGCTCCCTGATACTGACCGAGGTCGCGGATGCCGAAAAGATCGAGGTGGGCGACAAGGACGTCGAGGCCGAGATCGACCGGCTGGCGCAGGCGGCCGGCGCGCAGGCGCCGCGCTTCCGCGAACTGTTCGCCGCCGAAGCGGGGAAGGACACGATCCGGCGCAACCTGCTCACCCGCAAGACGCTCGCCCGCCTCGTAGAGATCGCGACGCAGGGCGGCGGCGAGCCGACGGCCGAGCAGGAGCAGCCGGCTGCGAAGAAGCCGCGGGCGAAGCGCGCGAAGGCCGGCGCCGGGACGGCCGTTGAGTCGGCGCACGAAGCACCGGCGTCGGAACCGGCCGTAACGGCGGAGGCGCCAGCGGAAGCAGAGAGCTAACCAGCGAAGGCCACGAGCGACGGGCTCACAGCGAGACGAAAGGCAACAATCGTGATCATCCCCTCCGTGATCGAGACGAGCGCCCGCGGCGAGCGGGCCTTCGACATCTACTCACTGCTCCTCAGGGAGCGCATCGTCTTCCTCGGCACGCCGATCGACGACCAGATCGCGAACCTGATCATCGCCCAGCTCCTCTACCTCGACCGGGAGGATCCGGAGAAAGACATCAACCTCTACATCCACTCCCCCGGAGGCCAGATCACGGCCGGCCTGGCGATCTACGACACGATGCAGCTCGCCCACGCCGACGTCGCCACCTACGCCGTCGGCATGACGGCGAGCATGGGGACCGTGCTGCTCTGCTCCGGCGCGCCCGGCAAGCGCTACTGCATGCCCAACTCGACGATCCACATGCACCAGGCACTGGGCGGCGCCCGCGGCCAGGCGGCGGACATCGAGATCCAGGCGCGCGAGATCCTGCGCGAGAACGACATCATCCGCGGCATCCTGGTGAAGCACACGGGCCAGACGGACGAGCGCATCCGCAAGGACTTCGACCGCGACTTCTACCTGAACCCTGAGCAAGCCAAAGGCTACGGGATGATCGATGAGATCCTCGGCAACAAAGCGCCCTGAAGGCGGCGAGACGGTTACATCGCGCCGGGGAGAGCGTTTAGGGCTTCAGAAGCTGCCGCAGATTCCCGAAAACCCTGTACGGGGGCGGCAATTCCGTTGATGCGCCGTGCGTCAAGCTGACAAACGCGCGGCGCGTGGCGTACAATCGGCACACTGGGTAGCGAAGGGGCCGGCCGCAGCCGCCCGCATGGGGAAACACGAAACGCATGGCTAACAGTCGCACGACCCGCGTCCAGTACCACTGCTCGTTCTGCGGCAAGAACCAGGATCAGGTCAAGCGGCTGATCGCCGGGCCGGGAGCCGTGTACATCTGCGACGAGTGCGTCGAGTTGTGCCGCGAGATCATCGACGAGGAGGCCGCGGGGCCGGCGAAGACGAAGGTCGCCGGACAGCGGACGCCGCCGCCGAAGCAGCTCTTCGACCACCTCAGCGAGTACGTCGTCGGCCAGGAGCAGGCGAAGAAGGTGCTCTCCGTCGCCGTCTACAACCACTACAAGCGGATCAACGCCGGCAGCGCCAGCAACCCGGACGTCGAGCTGGAGAAGAGCAACATCCTCCTCCTCGGGCCGACGGGCTCCGGCAAGACGCTCCTCGCACGCACGCTCGCCAAGATCCTCGACGTGCCGTTCACCATCGCCGATGCCACGGCGCTGACCGAGGCCGGCTACGTCGGCGAGGACGTCGAGAACATCCTCCTGCACCTGATCCAGGCGGCGGACTTCGACGTCCAGCGCGCCGAGCGCGGCATCGTCTACATCGACGAGATCGACAAGATCGCCCGCAAGTCGGACAACCCCTCGATCACCCGCGATGTCTCCGGCGAGGGCGTCCAGCAGGCGCTGCTGAAGATCATCGAGGGCACGACGGCGAACGTGCCGCCCCAGGGCGGGCGCAAGCACCCGCACCAGGACTTCATCCAGATCAATACCGCGAACATCCTCTTCATCTGCGGCGGCGCGTTCGAGGGGCTCGACAAGGTGGCGGAGAAGCGCCTCGGCCGCGACAAGCGTTCGCTCGGCTTCGGAGCGGAGTACCGCCTGATGGACGCCCAGAAGCGCTCCGACGAGCTGCTGCGCCACGTCACGCACGACGACCTGCTCCAGTACGGCCTCATCCCCGAGTTCGTCGGCCGCCTGCCGATGGTCGTCAGCCTCGAGTCCCTCGACGCGGACGCGCTGGTGCGCATCCTCACGGAGCCGAAGAACGCGCTCGCGAAGCAGTTCCAGCGCTTCTTCGGGCTGGACAGCGTCGAGCTCGCCTTCACCGACGACGGCCTGAAGGCGTGCGCCGAAGAGGCGATCCGCCACAAGACCGGCGCCCGCGGCCTGCGCACCGTGCTCGAAGACACGCTGATGGAAGTCATGTACGAGATCCCGTCCCGCAGCGACATCAAGAAGTGCGTCGTCAGTGGCGACACGATCCGCGGCCGCAAGCGCCCGCTGCTCCTCACGCGCTCCGGTCAGAGCGCCGATGAGGACGTCGCGTCCGACGAGGGCGAAGACGTGAAGGACGTGTCCGCGTAAGCGGCGCAGCTCTCGTACCCTCGAACCAACGAAGGTGAGCCCGCCGATGCGGGCTCTTCGCTTCTCGCTGCCGGAAACCGCCCGCCGGCTCGCCGCGGCGTACCGCCTCGCCCTACGGCCGACGCCGCATGCGCGTGAGGGCGATCAGCCCGATGCCCGCGGCCATCGCCGTGACGACGACGGCGCGGCGCTTGCCGCCCCGTCCCTTCCGGTCGGGCGGCGCCTCCTGCGGCGTGTAGTAGAGATCGCCGGTGGTCTCCTTCGGCATCGCCGTGCCGCCGCGCCACTCGAACGTGCGGTCCGCGCTCGGGAACTCCGCCTGGCTGTCCGCGATGAGCTGCTTCTCGTCGCGGATCGCCGTGTCCTCGCCCGGTTGGGCGCCCTCGATGCCGCCGGCGTCGTTCGACGCCTGACCGTGCTGCGGCTGCGGCCCTTCGCCCGTTGTCATGCGCTCCTCCTCCGCCTCGCCCGACGCAGGCGCCGCGGGCTCGTGCCCCGCGTGCGGCGCCTCGACCGTCGGCTCGCGGCTGGCCGTCGGGTCGACGTCGCGCCCGCCCGTGCGGTGCGCCATGTCGGGCCGGTCCTCCGGCCGGTGCTGCAGGTTGAAGGCGCCGGTCTCCGCCGTCTCCGGCGTGTTCGCCCGCTTGGCCGCCGGGTCCTCGGTCGCCGGCGCCGACGGATGCCGCCGCCCGCTCTCCGTCGGATACGTCTGGTCGGCGCGTTCGCGCCCGGATGTTCGTCCGTTCATCGCTCAGCCTCTCTGTCCCACATGGCTACAGTCGTGCCGTCGTTCGACTGCGTGCCCGAGTCTAGGCCGAGCGGCGTGACAGCAGCGTAACAGCCGGCAGGCGCGCGTTGCGTCAGGTCGGCAAGCAGGGCGCCGCATGCTGCTTCATCCTGACCCGGCGACGCGCGGAAGAACCGTGGCGACGGCGATGGAGAGAGATGATCATCGTCGCTACGGGGCGGCAACAGCCGCCGTTCGGAGCGGCCTGGCGTCGAACCCCCGGCCGTCGCGCCGGTAGCCGACAGACCAGCGCCAGCTACTTCCCCCAAACCTCGCCCGATACACTCCCCCCATGCCCGAGTACATCCTGGCGCTCGACCAGGGCACGTCGTCGTCGCGCGCGGTCCTCTTCGGCCACGACGGCCGGCCGGCCGGCATGGCGGCACACGGCTTCCCGCAGATCTACCCGCAGCCCGGATGGGTCTCGCACGACCCGGAGGCGATCTGGTCCTCGCAGCTCGCCGCCGCCCACGACGTGATCGCCGAAGGCGGCGCCTCCGTCGATGACATCGCCGCCATCGGCATCACGAACCAGCGCGAAACGACGGTCGTCTGGGACCGGTCAACCGGTCGCGCGATCAACGACGCCGTCGTCTGGCAGTGCCGCCGCACGGCCGGGATCTGCGACGACCTGAAGGCGCGCGGCCTCGAGCCCGAGGTGCGCGCGCGCACCGGCCTCGTCATCGACGCCTACTTCTCCGCCACGAAGGTGCGCTGGCTGCTCGACAACTCCGGCGACGCTTCGGAGCTGCAGACGCGCGCCGAGGCCGGCGAGCTCGCCTTCGGCACGGTCGATTCGTGGCTGATCCACAAACTCAGCGCCAGCCGCGAGCACGTGACCGATGCGACGAACGCATCACGCACGATGCTCTACAACATCAGCGAGGGGCGCTGGGACGAGTGCCTGCTGCGCGAGCTGCGCCTGCCGCAGGCGCTGCTGCCGCGCGTCGTCGACAGCAGCGGCGTCGTCGCCGAGACCGACCCGGCGATCTTCGGCCGGCCGATCGCGATCGCCGGTATCGCGGGCGACCAGCAGGCGGCGCTCTTCGGGCAGGCGTGCTTCCAGGCCGGAGCGGCGAAGAACACCTATGGCACGGGCTGCTTCCTGCTCCAGCATACCGGCGCAACGCCGATGCCCTCGCCCGGCGGCCTGCTCAGCACCGTCGCCGCGCGCATCGCTGGCCGCCAGACGTTCGCGCTCGAAGGCAGCGTCTTCATCGCCGGCGCGGCGGTGCAGTGGCTGCGCGACGGGCTCGGCGTGATCAAGACGGCGGCCGAGAGCGAAGCGCTCGCGGCATCGGCGCCATCGAGCGACGGAGTCTACGTCGTGCCCGCGTTCGGCGGCCTCGGCGCGCCCCACTGGGACATGTACGCGCGCGGTACGATCGTCGGCATCACGCGCGGCACGAGCGCGGCACACATCACGCGCGCGACGCTCGAGTCGATCGCGCTGCAGACACTCGACGTCGTCGACCTGATGGAGCGCGAAAGCGGCAGGCCGATCGCGGAGCTGCGCGTCGACGGTGGCGCCGCCACGAACGACCTGCTGATGCAGATGCAGGCCGATGTGCTCCAGCGCCCGGTCGTCCGCGCCGCGGTGAGCGAGACGACCGCGCTGGGCGCCGCGTACCTCGCCGGGCTCGCCACCGGGTTCTGGAGCGACGAGCGCGAGCTGGCGCAGCTGAGCGCGGCGGGCAGCCGCTTCGAGCCGCGCATGCGCGCGTCTGAACGCGAGGCCCTGGTCGCCGGCTGGCGCCGCGCCGTCGACCGCGCGAAGGGCTGGGCGCGCACGTGAGCTCGACGATCGGCGATGTCGCCGGGCAGACGTTCGATGTCATCGTGATCGGCGGCGGCATCAACGGGGCAGGCATCGCCCGCGAGGCGCAGCGCGCCGGCTATCGCACGCTGCTCGTCGAGCGCCTGGACTTCGGCGCCGGCACGACGTCGCGCGCCACCCGCCTGATCCACGGCGGCCTGCGCTACCTGGAGCATCGCGAGTTGGGGCTGGTGTACGAGTCGCTGGCCGAGCGCGAGGCGCTGGTGCGCGACGTGCCGTACCTGGTGCGGCCGCTCTCGCTGCTGCTGCCCGTCTACGCCGGCGACCGGCGTCCGGCGTGGCAGGTGCGCGCCGGCCTCGCGCTGTACGATCTGCTCTCGTTTCGCACGTCGCTGCCGCGCCATCACGCGCTGGGGCGGCGCGCCCTCGACGCCTCTGAACCCGGCCTCCGCCGCGACGGCCTGCGGGCCGCCTTCACCTTCTCCGACGCGCAGGTCGAGTTCCCCGAGCGCCTCGTCATCGAGTCCGTGCGCGACCTCATCGAGGCAGGCGGCGTGGCGCTGAATCATGTGGCGGCCGAAACGCTCCTCGCGCCGGGCGGCGTGCTGCGCGGCCTGCGCCTGCGCGAGGCCTGCAGCGGGCGGACGGCGGAGGTGCGCGCGCCTGTCGTCGTGAACGCGGCGGGACCATGGGTGGACCAGGTGCTCGCGGACAGCGACGCCGAGCGCCACGACCGGCTGATCGGCGGCACGAAGGGCAGTCATCTCGTCGTGGACTGGCGCGGCGGCCCGCGCCATGCGATCTTCGCCACGGCGAAGGCCGATGGCCGTCCGTTCTTCATCCTGCCGTGGTACCGCTACACGCTGGTCGGCACGACGGACCTGCGATATGACGGCGACCCGTCGGCCTGCCGCGCCACGACGTCCGAGGTGCGGTACCTGCTCGACGAAGCGTCACGGCTCTTCCCCGCGACGCCGCTGCGCGGCGACGACGTGCTGTACACCTACTCCGGCGTGCGGCCGCTGCCCGCGGACAAGCACGGCGTCGAAGCGGCGATCACCCGCCGGCACATCGTCATCGACCACGCCAAGCGCGGCGGGCCGGACGGACTGCTGAGCGTCATCGGCGGCAAGCTGACGACGTATCGCAGCCTCGCGCGCATCGCCCTCAAGTCGATCGCCCGCCACGGGCGGCCGTCCGCCGCACCGGCGCCGCAGCCTCGCGTCGCGGCCGCCGCGCCGGAGCACACCTACGTGCCGCTCGAGGAGGACCCGCTCGTCATCTACGGCAGGCGCGCTGGCGACGTGCGCGCGCTCGCGGCGGCCGACGCCTCGCTCGCGGCGCCGGTCTGCGCGCACAACCCGGAAACGCTCGCGCAGGTCGCCTACGCCGTCGACCGCGAGGAGGCGGCCACGCTCGCCGACGTGCTGCTGCGCCGCCTGCCCGCCGGCTGGAGCGCCTGCCATGCGCTCGACGGCGCCGCGCGCTGTGCGGACGTGATGGCGGCGCGCTTCGGCTGGGACGACGCCCGCGCGGCCGCGGAGGTCGCGTCATATCGGCGCGAGCTCGACGACACGCTCGTCCCACTCGACCTCGTGCGGTAGGGTGCCGTCGGCGCCGGCACGCTCGCACGCGCTGCTGTGGCGCTCCAGCGCAATGCCGCACGCCGGGCGTCGCCCGCACCTCACGAGACGACGCGCCCGCCGCGAAAGGGACGCCCGATGACGAACACCTACTGGGACGCCGAGACCTACGACCGCATCGGCACGCCGATGCGCGGCTGGGCGCAGCAGGTGATCGACGACCTCGCGCTCGACGGCCACGAGACCGTGCTCGACGCCGGCTGCGGCTCCGGCTCGGTGACGCTCGACCTGCTGGCGAAGCTGCAGCGCGGCCGCATCTACGCCGTCGACGCCTCGGCCGAGATGATCGCGTCGCTCACCCGCACGCTCGACGAGCGCGGGATCACGAGCGTGACGCCACTGCAGGCGAGCCTCACCGACTTCACGCTGCCGGAGCCAGTCGATGCCGTCTTCTCGAACGCCGTCTTCCACTGGATCCCCGACGACGACGCTCTCTTCGGCGCGCTCTTTCGCGCCGCCAGACCCGGCGCCCGCATGCGCGCGCAGTGCGGCGGCGCCGGCAACAACGCCCACGTGCTCGAAGCCGTCGCCGCCGTCCGGCAGCGCGCGCCGTTCGCCGAACATCTCATCGACTTCAGCGACTCGAAGACGTACCGCACGCCGGAGCGCGCGCAGGCGTCACTCGAGCGCGCCGGCTGGCGCGAGGTGCGGGCGTCGCTCTTCACCGCGCCGATCCCGTTCGAGCGCGAGGACGATGCCACGCTCTACATCCGCACCATCCTGCTGCGCGACCACATCGCCCGCCTGCCGGAGGACCAGCGCGACGCGTACGCGCGCGCCGTCGTGCAGGAGACGATCGCCCGCCACGGTGCGCCGTACGTCGCCGACTACGTGCGCCTCAACATCTGGGCCCGCCGGCCGGCGTAGCGCTCACTCCTCCCGGACGTCGCGCGTCGCGCGGGCGATCTGCGCCCGAATCCGCGCCGTGCGCTCGGCCTCGATGCCCGCGGCGATCGCCGCGCCGGTCGCCGTGTCATGCGGCTCGTAGGTGAACGGGTCCGAAGCACGCTTCACGAGCTGCGCCGACACCGCCTCTTCGAGCACCTCCGTCATCGTCTCTTCGCTCACCCGCAGCAGGTGGCGCAGCGCCTCGTAGCGCACCGGCGCCTCCGCGACGGCGACGATCTCGCCGATGCGGCGCGCGGCGCTCGAGAGCGTCAGCAACTGTTCGGCGCGCAGGCGGTGCGGGTCCACGACGTGAGTGTACACGTCGCATCGCATACCATGCGCGCCATGAGCGAGCCGGTCGAAGGCCGCGTCTGCGGCGTCATCCTCGCGGCGGGCAAGAGCGAGCGCATGCGCGGCATCGACAAGATGTTCGCGCCGCTGCTCGGGCGCCCGCTCGTCGTCTGGACGCTCGCCGCGTTCCAGCAGTGCGACGCCGTCGATGAAGTCGTCATCGTCGCGCCGTCGCGCTCACGGGCGCGGCTCGAGGCACTGGCGCGCGAGTGGCGCGCGTCGAAGGTGCGGGACGTCGTCGCCGGCGGCGCGCGGCGCCAGGACTCCGTGCGCGCCGGCATCGCTGCGGCGCCGGATGCGGCGCTCGTCGCCGTCCACGACGGCGCCCGGATGATGGTGACGCCGGAGCTGATCGGTCGCGGCGTGGATCTGGCACGGCGGAGGCGCGCCGCCGTCTGCGCCATCCCGGCGCGCGACACGCTCAAGCACGTCGAAGGCGAACCGCCCGTCGTGCGCGCCACGCTCGACCGCACGCAGACGTGGCTCGCGCAGACGCCGCAGGTCTTCGAGCGGGCGTTGCTGCTCGAGGCCCACGAGCGCGCCGGGGCCGCGGCCACCGACGACGCCGCGCTCGTCGAAGCGCTCGGCGAGCCGGTATACCTCTACGAGGGCGCGGCGTGGAACCTCAAGGTGACGACGCCCGACGACCTGATCATCGCCGAGGCGCTGCTGCGCGCCCGCCTCGACGCGGCCCTCTAGTCGCCGCTGCGGCCCGCAGGCAGGGCCGTGGCACGGCGACGCGCAGGCCGGAAGCGCCGTGGCGGCGCGTTCGTCGGCCGCGCTGCACGGCCCGCGCATCAGCCGCCGGCGGCGGGGATGTTGATCACGTCGCCCACTTGCATGTTGCGCGGATTGAGGCCCGGGTTCGCCGCGAGCAGCGCCGCCACCGTGACGCCGAACTTCTGGGCGATGGTCTCCGGGATGTCGCCCGCCTGCACCGTGTACGTGCGCCCGGTCGCGGGAGCGGACGTGCTCGTCGGCGGCGGAGGCTGTGGCGTGGGCGTATCGGCGGCCGCGACGGGCACCGGCGTATAGGTGGCAGGCGGCGGCGGAGGCGGCGTGCCGGTTGCCACCGGCGTCTGCGGCGTGCCGCCGGGCAGCTTGACCGTCGCGCCGACTGTGAGCGCGCCCGGGTTGATGCCGGGGTTCGCCGCCCGCAGGTCGGTGAGGCTGACGCCGAAACGCGTGGCGATCGCCGCCAGCGTATCGCCGGACTTGATGATGTACGTCGCCGCGCCCGACGACTGCGCGACGCCGTTGCCGAGCAGGAGCGGCGCCGGCAGCGTCGCCGGCAGCGTCGCCGTCGGCACGCTGGCGTCCTGCGCCTTGTTCGGCGAGCCGCCGCCGCACGCCGCCAGCAGCAGCGGCGCGGCGAGGCACGCCACGAGCACGCAGACGTGTCTGCGAATCCTCACGCGTCCTCCGCTGCGGGTGTGAAGCCCGGAGGATCGTACAGCAGCCGTCGCGGCGACGCTAGCCGCTCCCTGCCCCGTGAAGGAGACGGGCTGGCGTGCCGGACACGCCTGCCGGACGCGGGCGGCGGACCCGTCACGGAGCATTCAGCGCGGCCAGGGTGGCGTAGGCGGCGGTCGCCACATCGCTGAGGGACGATAACTGGATCCGGTCCATCGCGTCTTGCGGCGTGTGGATCAGGCCGTCCTCGCGCGTGAACATCACGACCGGCACGCCGGCGTCCGCGAAGCTCACGTGGTCGCTGGCTGCGCCCGGCGGCAGCGTCGCCACGTCCACCTGCACACCGGCACGCTGCGCCTGCACGCGCGCCTGCGCGACGAGCCGACTATCGCCGAGGACCCCCAACGGCGTGCTGACGCCCACCACATCCAGGTTCAGCATCGCCTTCAGGCCGGCGCGTGCTTCCGGCGTCAGCGCCCGCACGAACTGCTTGCTGCCGAAGAGGCCGAACTCCTCGGCGCCGAACAGCACGAAGCAGTTGGCGCGGAGGAGCCTGCGCGCCGCCGCCAGCCGCGCCACCTCGATCACGGCGGCCGTCCCCGCCGCGTTGTCGTCCGCCCCGCCTGTGACCGGGACGCTGTCGTAGTGCCCGCCGGTGACCGTCGCGCACGTCGTCGTGCCGTTGGGCTTCGCGAGGACGTTGTACGCCGTGCCCCGCGGCATACTGACAACCACTGTCGCCTGCACCGGCCCGGCGGACGCCTTCGCGACGAGCGCCTGGCCGTCCCGCTGCGTCAGCGTCACCGCCGGAATGGCCACCGCGCCAACTTCCGCGCTCAGCCGCCCGGGGACGTTGTTGTAGACGATCGCCGCCGTCGCCCCCGCCGCGGCCGCGTTCCCCACCATGTCGTTGAACGGCACGCCGCCGCGCCGCATCAGCGCGATCTTCCCGCGCAGGTCCGCGGGCATGTCGGCCGCCCTGCCGATGCCGGCCGGCGCCAGCGTCCCGCTGACGGCGGCCGGCGGCGAGCCGGTGAAGGCGAGCGCCGGCAGCGCTTCGGCGCCGACGTTCACGCGCGCTGGCAGAAAGGCGCTCGCGTCGAATCCGAAGCTCTGCTCCGTAACGGTGTAGCCGTACGACCGGAGCAACGTTTCGATGTAGTCCCGCGCCGCCGCCTCCGCCGGCGTGCCGGCGACGCGCGGACCGATGTCCACGGCGAGGCGCCGCGTTACGGCGAACATCGCGGCGCCGTCCGCGGCGGGGTTCCGCAGCGGATCCGCCGTCGGTGTGGCCGCCGGCGTCGCCGATACCGCCGGGCTGGCGGAGGCGACCGGCGAAGCCGCGCTCCGCGTCGATGCCGGGCTCGCCGCGGAACTGCAGGCGGCGGCCACTGCGCCGAGCATCAGCAGCCCGGCGACGAGGCACGGCCGCCGGAGACGGATCGCCGTTCGCTGCCGGGTGTGTCGTCGATGCGCGATCAGCCGCGCCGCCTGTTACGGAACCAGTTGCGCACACGGTCGGCCGCAGAGGGGCCGGTCGAGTAGCGGATCACCTGGCCGCGCCAGCGCTTCTCGACGCTGCCGCCGCCGATCGTGCCGCCGCGGCCGCCGCGTACCAGCGCCAGCACAAAGCCGACGCCGGCGGCGATCAGGCCGCCGATGATCAGCCATCCCGACGCTGGCCCGAGCGGCGCGCGGAAGAAGTACGCGAAGAGGATCAGCCCGAGGCCGCCGAGCATCAGCTGGCCCGTCGATACCCGGCGCAGGCGCACCGTCGCACGCTCGAGCGCGCCCGGCTGATCGGAGCGCCGCCGGCGGCCGCGGTTGCGAAGCTTCTCGGTGAAGCGCTCCTCAGGCACGAAGGCATCCAGCTTGTCGAGGACTTCCTCGATCTCGCGCTGGATGCGATCCTGGCCGTTCTCTTGCTTGCTCATAGGGACTCCGGGCGATGCCCCATTGTATCGACGCCTTCGCCCGCCCGTCCAGAATCGTACAGGTGGCGAGCTCTGGCCGTGGCACAGGACGGCCGCCCTGCGTGAGGCGGCGCCGGTTCTTTTTCCCGAGCGTTTACGCAGGCTTGCACGAAAGATGCGGCGAGCGGCGCCAGGCTGTCGTTATCTGATAGGGGGAGAACGGGCGACACTGAGACGAAGGAGAGAAGTCATGAACATCCCAGCAAAAGCACTCGCGATCGGCGCCGCCGTGATCGTCGTCGCGGGCGCCACGTTCGGCGCATTCCGCTACGCCTCAGCGCAGGAGGGCTCGCCGACGCCATCGACCACAGCGACGGCGAACGCGACGCCGGGAGCGAACGCCGGCAAGCGCCAGCAGGCGGTCGACGCGTTCCTCGCCAAGGTGGCCGCGAACCTCAACATCTCGCCGGACACGCTCAAGGCGGCGATGAAGAACGCCGGCCTGCAGACGGTCGATGATCTGGTCGGGAGCGGAAAGCTGACGCCGGACCAGGCCACAAAGCTCAAGGCCGCCATCAACAGCGGCAAGTACCCCGAGCTGTCGCGGCTGTTCAAGCGCCGTGCGGCCGGCTGGCTGGGCGTCGAGAAGGGGATCATCGCCTCCTCGGCGAAGGCGATGAACATTGCGCCGAAGGACCTCGTCGCCGAGCTGAAGGCCGGCAAGTCGGTCGCCCAGGTCGCCGCCGAGCGTAACGCGTCGCTCGACACGGTGAAGTCCCAGATCACAACCGACGCACAGGCGAAGCTGAACACGGCCGTGCAGGACAAGCGGATCAGCCAGGCCCAGGCCGACGCGGCGATGCAGAAGCTGACCGCGAACCTCGATACGATCCTCAACCGCCAGAAGGGCGACAAGCAGGCGCCGGTCGCCTCGGCGACGCCGGGCGCGTAACTCCGCCGTCCACCGCAGCGAGCGACGGGCGGCACATCATGTGCCGCCCGTCTTCATTTCTCCGGCGGTTCCCTGATCCCGCGTCACCGCCGTCGCTGCTACGCTGCCCGGCGAGGAGGCCCGCCGTGACCGCACCAGCGATGCGTCAGTTCTCCGTCCGCAACGCCGACCGCGACGCTGTGCTCGCCCCGCGGGCGCGCCTCGCGTCGTCGTACATCGACCGCTTCCTGGGGCTCATGGGGCGCAAGGGCATCGAGCACGGCGGCGGCCTGCTGCTGACACGGAGCGCCTCGATCCATTCGTTCTTCATGCGATTCCGCTTCGATGCCGTGTTCGTCGACCGCGAGAACCGCGTCACGAAGACGGTCTCGGCGATGCGTCCGTGGTGGGTCGCGTTCGGCGGACGCGGCGCCAGGGACACAATCGAACTTCCCGCCGGCACCGTCGCCGCGACGGGCACGCAGCCGGGCGACCGCATCGAATACGGCGACCCGGCCTGAGACTGGCGCGCGCGCGAGGCGTCCGGCGTCGGCGCGGGACGATGGTTATAGCCGATGCGTATAGGAGGTGACCGTTGGCATCGATCAGCGACTGATTCTTGACAGACAGCAACTATTCTTCGACCGCTGAACCGCTACGCTCACCACAACGCGACACCGGGCGGGATGGATCGCTGTCGCGACCCCGGCCGTGTGAAGGGAGAAGTACCATGGCTCTGCTGCTGATCGTGCTGGCGCTGCTGATCGTGCTGTTCATCGGCCTCGCGGCCTTCGTCGCGAAGCTGTTCTTCATCGGCTTCATCCTCGTCATCGCGCTCGCCATCTACGGCGCCTTCACGCTGGTCCGGCGCGCCTGATCGTCGATACCGTGACGCGGTGCCTGGAGTCGACAGGCGCCGCATACGAAGCTCTCCGATGCCGGGCGCTCAGCGCTTCGTCTCGTCGCCCATTGCGCTCCCAAACGAGGATACGCGGCGCTACATCGCAAGATGGTTGCAGGCGGCCGCTCTACGTCAGCGTGATCAGTCGCCGTGCCCGAACAATGCACAGCCGGCCGGGACCGCGAGCCGCCGCGACCGATGCTGCTCCACCGGCCAGGCGCGGCAGCGAACGACTACGCCCGCTCGTCGTTTGTGAGGATCAGCGTGCCGGCGGCGTGGAACATGCCACCGACGCCGTGCGCGATGCTCGTCCGCACGCCGGGCAGCTGGTTCGCCGCTTCGCCGCGCAGCTGCCGCACGGACTCCTGAATGGCAAACATCCCGTACATGCCCGTGTGCGTGTAGCTGAGGCCGCCGCCGTTCGTGTTCAGCGGGAAGTCGCCGCCCGGCGCCGTCCGCATCTCCTCGAAGAACGGACCGCTCTCACCCTTGCCGACGAAGCCGAGCGCCTCGAGCGCGAACATCGGCGTGTGGGCGAAGGCGTCATAGAACATCGCGTGGTCGATGTCGCTGCGCTCGATGCCGGCTTCAGCGAAGGCGGAAGCGCCGGAGACCTTGAAGGCGCGCGACTCCGTGAAGTCGTGCATCTGGCTGATCATCGAGTGCTCCGACGACTCTCCCGTCCCGAGCACGTACACGGGCTTCTTCGGGAAGTCCTTGGCCCGCTCCGCCGAGACCACCACGAGGGCGCCGCCGCCGTCGGTGACGAGGCAGCATTCCAGCAGATGGAACGGGTAGGCGATGATCCGCGAGTTCAGCACGTCGTCGACCGTGATCGGCTCGCGCATCATCGCCCGCGGGTTGGTCTCCGCCCAGCGTCGCGTCGCGACGGCGACGGACGCCAGCTGTTCGTGCGTCGTGCCGTACTCGTGCATGTGCCGCAGGAAGGGGAGCGTGAAGCGCGTCGGCGGCCCGGCGACGCCGTACGGCGACTCGAACTGCGAGCCCAGCATCTGCGGCGACTGCCCGAAGCCGCCCATGCCGACGCGCGAGCGGCCGCTCTCGCCGTGCGTCACCAGCGCGGTCGTGCAGAGCCCGGCGGCGATGGCCGCGGCGGCGTGCCGCACGTGGATCATGAATGAGCAGCCGCCCACCGACGTGCCGTCGATGTAGGTCGGGGTGATGCCGAGGTACTCGGCCACCGCCACCGGCGACTGGCCGGCGCAGAGGACGCCGTCGATGTCGTCCTTCGTCAGGCCGGCATCCGCGAGCGCCGCCCGCGCCGCCTCCGCGTGCAACTCGATCGCCGACTTGTCCGGGATGACCCCGACCATCTCCGTCTCGCGCGCGCCGACGATCGCGGCGCTCATGCGCAGGCTCACGGCGCACCCCCGCTCGGCTCGAAGAGCGGCAGCGTGATCTCGTCGCTCTGCCGCTCCCAGGTCACCTGCAGCGGCAAGTCGATCGGCAGGTTCTCGGGCTTCGGCTCGACGCCGACGATGTTCGTCATCATCCGCGGTCCCTCTTCCAGCTCGACGACGGCGATGACGTAGGGCACGTCGTCCTTGAAGCCGGGCGCCGGACGGTGGCTGATCACGTACGAGTAGAGGCGCGCCTTGCCGCTCGCCGTGAACCAGCCGACGTCGTCGCTGGCGCAGCGGGGGCAGAAGGGGCGGGGGAAGAAGTACGCGCGGCCGCAGGCGTTGCAGCGCTGGAGGCGCAGCTCGTGGCGCCGGGCGCCGTCCCAGAACTCCTGCGTCTCAGGCGTCGGCTGCGGCAACGGTCGCTTGGGCATCGCCTTGAGTATCGCAAGGCGATCTCGTTAGGGGAAGGCTGCGCGACGTCAGCGCAACCAGGCGGATCCGCACGGTCTCGACATAGTCCCAGCCTTGCAGTGATGTACTCCCGGAAGGTCGTCGTATTCCACCAGAGGTAGTACCCGCCGCCTAACCCAACGAAAGAATCGGTGTCATACGGAAACGACAGTCGCGACCAAATCTCCGTGACCGTAATCCACGTCTTCCCACCATACGTCGTACACGTCGTACCGCCCGCTCGTCGTGACGTTCACGGCAGCGCTCACGCGCCCGGCTGCAGCCGCTGCGGCCGATCAAGGGGACGAAGGCGCGACGCGAGATGCGCCTTCGAGGAATGCGCCACCCGGCGGCGCTTGGCTGACGACCGTTACCGGCTCGCCGATCTGCAACGTACGCGTGCACGTCTGCCGGTCGGCTGCCAGCTCTCGGACGGCCTTCGCGCGTGCTCGCGGCAGCGTCACCGCAGAATCGGCGACTGAGCAGCCGCCGGACGCCAGACGCGTCCCCTGTTGCTGGACGATCGCCATGTCAAGAGTCCAGGTGGCTCCAGCGCCCCGCTGCGATGACATGTATCTTCGCAGAGAGTAAGGTCAGGCGGCTCACCGGTGGCGTCACCGGTCGGCAATCGCTCGCAGGAGGATCGTCGCGCCGGACTGCACCCGTCCGCGCTCAGCCGGTGGCGTCACCCGCTCGACCCGTCGCTCGCCTCAGTCCTGCCTACGGACCTTCCCCTTCACCTTCTACTCCCCGCCGCCTTGGCTCATACTCTTGATACACTGTCTCCGCGCATCGACGTCGGTACGCCGCCCCCTATCCACACACCTGCAGGCGCGCTACGGTTACAGCGTGCCTCCGCGTCCTCTCGCGCAGGCGCGCTCGACTCCGCAGACATTCGCCGAAGGAGCTGGCTCATGCTGAATGGCGCGATCAACGGCAAGATGCTCAACGTCCGGCTCAACGCCGGCACCATCGAGCCGGAGCAGATCCCCGAAGACCTCTACCGCACCTACCTCGGCGGCTACGGCATCGGCTCGCGGCTGATGTTCGACCGCATCCCGGCGGGCGCCGACCCGCTCGGCCCGGAGAACGTCCTCGGCCTCTTCCCCGGCCTGCTCACCGGCACGCCCTTCTTCGGCATCCGCTACCAGGCCGTCTCGAAGTCGCCGAAGACCGGCGGCTGGGGCGATGCCAACTGCGGCGGCGACTTCGGGCCGTTCCTGAAGAACGCCGGCTGGGACGGCGTCATGCTCTATGAGAAGGCGCCGAAGCCCGTCTACATCCACATCGACGACGAGAAGGTCGAGATCAACGACGCCTCCGACCTCTGGGGCATGCAGGCCATCGATGTGGAGATGGCGCTGAAGGACCGGCACGGCAAGAAGGCCAGCGTCGCCTGCATCGGCCCCGCCGGTGAGAAGCTGTCGCTGATGGCGGGCATCTGCAACGAGCGCGGCCGGCTCGCCGCGCGCAGCGGCCTCGGCGCCGTCATGGGCTCGAAGAACGTCAAGGCGATCGTCGTCAACGCGTCGAAGAACATCATCGGCTCCAGCCCCGACGTGATGAAGCACGTCCGCACCTCGCTCGATGAGTTCTCGAAGCCGCTCGCCAACTTCTTCCGCACGTACGGGACGACCGGCATCACCAACGCCTCCGCGATGTCCGGCGACGCGCCGGTGAAGAACTGGGGCGGCGTCGGCATGGTCGACTTCCAGGCCGGCATGGTGCTCAGCGGCGACAACTTCAACCGCAAGATGGACAAGAAGTACGCCTGCTGGCACTGCCCCGTCGCCTGCGGCGGCGAGTCCTACGCCTGGGACGAGATGGAGAACGAGGCACAGAAGCGCATCGCGAGGCGCAACGAAGAGGCGGCGCAGCTCACGGCCCAGCTCGCCTCCACGGCGGAAGACCAGCGCCAGCCGATCGAGGCGAAGCTGAAGAAGATCGAAAACGACAATGCCGCCGACGCCCAGGTGAAGAACGACCCCCGCTTCCCCTACCCGCATCACACGCACCGCGCGGAGTACGAGACGGCGACCGCCTTCGGGACGATGATGCTCAACGACGACATCAACTCCCTGCAGTACGCCAACCACCTCTGCAACCAGTACGGCCTCGACACCATCGCCGCCGGCTCGACGCTCGCCTTCGCGATGGAGTGCTTCGAGAACGGCCTGATCACCAAGGAAGACACGGACGGCATCGAGCTCCGCTGGGGCAACACCGACGCCATCATCGATGCTCTGCACAAGATCGGCACCAAGGACGGCGCCTTCGGCGAGCTCTTCGGCGATGGCGTGCGAGCGGCGTCGAAGAAGATCGGGCCGAAGTCGGTCGAGTTCGCGATGGAGGTCGGCGGTGAGGAGCTGCCGATGCACGACGCGAAGCTGCAGCCGGAGTACTACACGACGTACAAGCTCGACGCCACGCCGGCGCGCCACACCCAGTACGAGGGAGCCGGGCGCCCGGGCTGGGGCCTGCTCAAGGCGCCACAAGATCGCACGCAGGCGACCGACCGCGGCGCCGCCCACAAGGACGCGTCCGAGTACATGCACATCGTCAACGCCGCCGGCATGTGCCAGTTCATCATGATGGCCGCCCCGAACGACCGCATCCCGGAGTGGATCAACATGGAGACCGGCTGGGACATGTCGATCGACGAGACACGCGAGGTCGGCGAGCGTATCGCCAACATGCGCATGGCATTCAACGTGCGCGAGGGCGACATCGTCACGAAGCGGCGCATCCCGCAGCGCCTCTCCGGCGTCGAGACGAAAGAGGCGGGCCCGCACAAGGACATCTCGCTCGACACGCACACGCTCGAGCAGGACTTCCTCGCGGCCTGCGACTGGGACGCCGAAACGGCGACCCCCAGCAAGCGCAAGCTCGACGCACTGGGCCTCGCTGACGTCGCGGAGACGATCCAGGCGCGTTAGCGTACGCGCGGCCGGCTGCTGCTGGACGAGCCGCGGAGGCCAAAGCAGAACATCGGCACGGGCGGGCCTCTGTGCCCGCCCCTCACTACCGGATGGCAGGGGCGGGCCTCACGCGGGCCCGCCCCTTTCCTTCGCCCGGCCCGCATCATGCGGCTACTGGAGCGCGAAGACCGCACGCGCGCGGTAGCTCGCGCCGCCACGGCCGGGCGTCGACTGCATCAGGCTCACGGCGTCCGCGCGGAACGGTGGCAGCGGCGACGGCGTGAAGCGCTCGACGATCGCGGCCAGCCGCTCGCGCTCCGACGCCGGCGTACCGTCGCGCACGCGGCCGAGCGTCAGGTGGGCGTCGAACGGTCGCTGCTCGCTCGCGAATCCCAGCGGCGACAGCCCCGCTTCAACGCGCGCGGCGAGCGCGGACAGCGCGGGCGTGTCGCCACGAACGCCGACCCAGATCACGCGCAGACTGCGGCGGCCGCCGAACGAACCGACGCCCTCCGGCCGCAGCCCGAGCGCCCGAACGCCGGCGAGCGCTCCCGCGAGCGCCGAGCGGAGCGCCGGCACGCGCGCTTCGTCGGTGGCGCCGAGGAACTTCAGCGTGATGTGGACGCCCTCCGGCCGCACCCAGCGCACCGCCTCGCCGGCGCCCGCGCGTCGCAGTGCCGCGGCCGTATCGACGAGCGCCGCCCGCACGGCCTCGGGCAGCTCGATGGCGACGAACAGGCGGAGGGCCGGCGATGCTCCAGCTTTCAGCGTCCCGCCTCCGCTTCCGCCGTCAGAGCCCCAGCAACTCGACGGCGTTACCGCCCAGCACCGCCGTCAGCTCGTCCTCCCGCAGGCCGGCGTCACGCGTGCGCGCGAGCGCCTTCGCCTGCGTCACGAGCGGGAAGTCGCTGCCCCAGAGGATGCGTTGGACGCCGACGAGGTCGATCGCCCGCCGGTAGATCGTAGGGTCGTACAGCAGGTGCTCTGCCGACGTGTCGAAGTACGTCGTTTCGAGCGCGGCGCGGACTTCGGGCATCAGGGTGTAAAACGGCAGGCCGCCGCCCAAGTGGGCGGCGATGATCGTGACGCCGGACGCCGCCCCGGCGAAGGCCGCCAGCGCCTCGATGCGCAGTCCGCGCTTGCCGCCGTACGGGTGGCCGACGGGCTCACTGGCATGAAAGAGCAGCGGCAGGTCGTATGCCGCGGCCGCCCACGCCAGCACGTCCGCCTCGTCGCTGTCCGCCAGGTCGTAGCCCAGGTCGTCCGGCCGCAGCTCGCCGATCCCCCGCGCGCCCTGTGCCGCCAGCGCGCGGATCTTCGCGCGCGGGTCGCCGGGTCGCACCGTCGGCGCCTCATCGCCGGCGGTATGACCGACGCCCGTCAGCGACACCGAGACGAAGGGGATCAGCCGGCCGCCGGAGCGTGACGCCGCGTCGAGGATGTAGGCGTTCGTCTCGTCGATCAGCGCTTCGTCGCGCCAGGCGAAGTTGGCGATGACGGCGTGGCCGACGCCGGCATCGTCCATCGACGCCAGCAGCTCGTCGGCGGTTGCCATCACCGCGCGCGGCTCGGCGTAGATCGCCGAGAATGCCGGCTCCGTCGCGAGGATGGCCGCGCGCCGCTCGCGGACGGATGGTGGGAAGACGTGCGTGTGCGCGTCGACGATCACTGCTGTGCCCGCGCCCGGCGCACGAAGCTGCCGACGAACGATTCGAGCTGGTCGCGCTGCGGCGCCGCACCGAAGGCCGTCGCCAGCACACTGCCATCAATGCGGCCGACGCGCACGAAGACGGCATCGGCGACGAAGTTCGCGCTGAAGCCGTTCGTGAAGGTGGCCCTGCCGCTGATCCGCCAGGCGAACGACTCGTCGCCCACGGCCGGGAAGTCCAGCTGCTTGACGACCTGTGTGTCGCTGATCTTCGCGCCCGCAGCGTCGTTCATCAGGAAGCCGGCGACCGACGCCGACGGCAGGTCACGGATGTACGCCAACGCGCTCGTCGCCCCGGAGGCGGCGCTGAAGAGCGTGGCGCTGTTCGTGACGCGCGCCGTCGTCGCGTTGAAGACGAGCCCCGGCGCCGGCGCGGCGGAGTACGCGACGTTGTAGGTGAGCAGCTGCCCCCACTCGCGGTACTGTCGCAGCGCCTGCGCCGCATCGGGCCGCGCCTGCGCCGCCTCGGCGTCCGTGATCGCGCGCGAGGCATCCTGACGGAATGCGCTCGGGAGGTCGGACGGCTGCAGCACCACCTGCGCGAGGCGCTGCTGCGCCTGCGCGGCGGTCATCGTCGGCGTGGCGGTCGGTGTCTTCGGCGCGCCGCCGCCACAGGCGCTGGCCGCGAGCAGGAGCAGCGCGAACCCGATGGCCAGCGCCGCGAGCCGCGCGTCGGTTGGCGCGAACGGACGCGCGCGGCGCCCGCCCGCGCCCTGCCTGCCGAGTCCCGCTCCCCGCATGCCGCCTCGCCTACGCCACGGCCCGCTCGAGTGCGCGGCCGAAGCGCATGACCGCCTCCGGGATATCGGCCTCCGCAACATTGCTGTAGCACAGCCGGGCGAAGTGGCCGCCGCTGCCGTCGTCGAAGAACGGCTTGCCGCCGACGAACTGCACCGCCTCTTCGTTCGCGGTCTCGGCGAGCCGCTGCGGGTCGATGCCCTCCGACAGCTCCAGCCAGAGGAAGAAGCCGCCCTTCGGCACGCTCCAGCGCACGAACTTCGGGCAGCGCTCGTCCAGCGCCGCCAGCATCGCGTCGCGCTTCCGGCGGTAGATCTCGATGACGCGCTCGACGTGCGCGTCGAAGCCGCCGCTCTCGCAGAACTCGGCGATGACGCGGGAGGTCCACGGCGAGACCCCCATGTCGAAGCGCATCCGCGTGATCGCGCTCACGACAGGCTCCTCGCCCATCACCCAGCCGATGCGCAGCCCTGTCGCCAGGGTCTTGCTGAACGTCCCCAGCAGCAGCGCGCCGCTGCCGCCGGCCAGCGCATAGAGCGACGGCGGCGCCGTCTCGTCGAAGCCGATGCGGCCGTAGGCATCGTCCTGGATGATCAGGATGTCGTGAGCGCGGCACACCTCGACGATCCGCTTCCGGCGTTCGAGCGACAGCGTGGCGGCCGCCGGATTGTGGAAGTTCGAGATCGTGTACAGCAGCTTCGCGCGCTTGCCCTCGGCGCGCACGCGCTCAATAGCCCGCTCGAGCGCGTCGACGTCGATGCCGTCATCATCGACCGGCACGCCGACGAGCTCCGGCAGGCAGGACATGATCGTCCGCACGCTGCCCGGGAAGCTTGGCCGCTCGATCAGCGCGACGTCGCCGGGGTCGAGGAAGGCCTCGCAGATGTTCTCCAGGCCGCCGGCGGAGCCGCAGGTCAGGACGAAGTTCTTCGGCCCGGTGTCCAGCGCCTCGCGGCGGTTGATGTCCTTCGCCAGCCATTCCCGCAGTCCGGAGTAGCCCTGCGGGCCGCCGTACATCAGCGCGAAGGTGCCCTCGCGGCGCAGCACGCGCTCGTTGCAGGCGATCAGCTCATCGGTTGGCAGCGAGCCTGGGTCGGGGATGCCGCCCGTCAACTGGATCGGCGGCACCGGCGGCGGCGGCAGGTCGCGCCCGGCCCACGGGCTCCACGCCATCGCGGCGCCGCGGGTCGAGATGGCGGCTTCCCAGTCGTACTTCTGCGTCATCAGTCGCGCGTTCCCAACTCTCTCCTGACGCCGAGTCGCGGCGCCGCCACCAGCTCGTCCGTCGCGTGATTGTAGCGAACGGCCGAGGCGGTCGTCGCCGCACTCACGCGCCATCCGGTGAACGAGCCGGTGTTACTCCGCCCCTCGTCCGCGCTCGGCGACGCGCGCCGCCGCCGCCCGGAAGCGTTCGTGGTGCTCCGGCGAGCCGCGCAGGTTGCGGTTCCACTCGCCCTCGGCCTTCAGCCCTGCGTCGATCTCCGTCGCGCGCTCGACAACCTCCTTCGTCGCCATCAGCGCGAGCGGCGAGTTCCGCGCGATCTCGTGCGCCATCGCGAGCGCCGCGGACTCGACCTCCGCGCGCGGCACCACGTGGTTCACCAGACCGATGCGCAGCGCCTCTTCGGCGCGCACGACGCGGCCGGTGAACAGCAGCTCCTTCGCATACGCCGGCCCGATGATCCGCGGCAGCTGCGAGCCGCCGACGACGAGGCCGTACACCGCGCCGGGAAAGCGGAAGGCGCAGTCGTCCGAGGCGATGCGGATATCGCACGTCGCCGCCAGCAGCGCACCGCCGCCGTAGGCGATGCCGTTGATGCAGCCGATGAGCGGCTTCGGGAAGCGTGCGAGGTGGCCGATCGCGCGCGCCATGCCATCGTTGCGCCCGTTCTCGTCGATCGCCGCGACGGCTTCGTTCATGTCCGCGCCAGCGCAGAACGCAGCGCCGCTGCCGACGAGCACGGCGCAGATGACCTCCTCGTCGGCCTCGAGCGCCTCGAACGCCGTCACCACCCGCGTCGACAGCTCGCGGTTGAAGGCGTTGTGCTTCTCCGGCCGCTGCATCCGCACGATGCCGACGCCCGCGTCGCGGCCGATCTCGATGAGCTCCATGGGGGGAAGTGTACGTTGGGCGCCGGGAAGTGGGAAGTGAGAGGCGCTGGTCGCACCCCGCACGTCTCACTCCCCACAGCCATCTGCCAGCTTCGGTAGCCCCTCACTACCGGGTATCGACGCACCGCGCTGCCCACCGTACCCTGACGATATGCGCACTCCCCCGACGCCCGAGGGCACGGTCGACGTGCTCGTCGAGATCCCGCGCGGCAGCCGCAACAAGTACGAGTACGACTCCGGTCGCGGCATCCTGCGGCTCGACCGCACGCTCTACTCGTCGGTGCACTATCCGACGGACTATGGCTTCATCCCGGAGACGCTCGCCGACGACGGCGACGAGCTCGATGCGATGGTGATCATCGAAGAACCGACGCTCCCCGGTTGCCATCTGCTCGCGCGGCCGATCGGCGTCCTGCGCATGGAGGACGACAAGGGCGTCGACGACAAGATCATCTGCGTGCCGCTCGCCGACCCGCGGTTGGCGGAGGTCCATGAGTTCTCCGACATCGCCCGTCACTGGCAGCGCGAGATCGAGCACTTCTTCCGCGTGTACAAGGAGCTGCAGGAGCTGCGCGTCGAGATCCGGGGCTGGGGCGACAGCCGCCTCGCCTGGCAGATCATCGATGCGGCGCGCGCCGCGCACGGTGGCCGCGCGTGAGCCGGCGCCTGGTCATCGGCACGAACAATCCGGGCAAGCTGCGCGAGTTCCGCGAGTTGCTCGCCGGCTGCGGCCTGGGCTTCGAGCTGGTGACGCCGGCGGAGCTCGGCGTCGCCTTCGCGCCGGACGAAACGGGCACGACCTTCGCCGAGAATGCTACAATCAAGGCAGTCGCCGCATCGCGGGCGACCGGCCTGCCCGCGCTGGCCGATGACTCGGGGCTGGAGATCGATCACCTGGGCGGACGCCCAGGAATTTTTTCCGCGCGTTATGCTGGAGGGAACCGGACGGATCCGGCGCTCAGCGACGAGGAACGTGTGCAGATGGTGCTCGATGAGATGCGTGGGGTGCCGGAGGAACGGCGGGCGGCGCGCTTTCGCTGCGTCATCGCCATCGCGACGCCGGACGGCGGCGTGCAGACGATGGACGGCGTCTTCGAGGGGCGCATCGGCGATGCGCCGCGCGGCGAGAACGGCTTCGGCTACGACCCGATCTTCGTCGTGCCGGAGCGGCGGATGACGAGCGCCGAGCTGGCGCCGGCCGAGAAGAACGCGATCAGCCATCGCGGGCAGGCAGCGCTCAAGGCGTGCGAGATCTTGCGAGGGATGGCGAATGGCAGTCCTACGTCCTGACGCCGTCCGCCGCGTCGACGACCCGCTCGCGTCGTCGCACCGGGGCGTCGTCGACCGGCGCGGCCGGCCGGTGCGCGACCTGCGCATCAGCGTCACGGATCGCTGCAACTTCCGCTGCCGCTACTGCATGCCGCGCGAGGTCTTCGGGCCGGACTTCGCCTTCCTCCCCCGCGCGGAGATCCTCACGTTCGAGGAGATCAGCCGCGTCGCCCGCGCCTTCGTCGCCCACGGCGTGCGCAAGCTGCGCCTGACCGGCGGCGAACCGACGCTGCGCGCCGGCCTGCCCGATCTCGTCCGCATGCTCGCCGCGATCCCGGAGGTGGAGATCGCCCTGACGACGAACGGCTCGCTGCTCGCCCGGCAGGCGGCGCCGCTCGCCGAAGCCGGGCTCTCGCGCCTCACCGTCAGCCTCGACTCGCTCGACGACGCGGTCTTCCGTCGCATGAACGACGCCGACTTCGCCGTCGCCGATGTCCTGGCAGGCATCGACGCGGCGGCCGCCGCCGGCCTGCCGGTCAAGGTGAACGCCGTCGTCCGCCGCGGCGTCAACGACCAGAGCGTCATCGACCTCGCGCAGCACTTCCGTCGCAGCGGGCATGTCGTGCGCTTCATCGAGTACATGGACGTCGGCACGAGCAACGGCTGGCGTCTCGACGACGTCGTACCGGGAGCGGAGATCATCGCCCGGATCAACGCCGAGATGCCGCTCGAGCCCGTCGAGGCGCGCTACTCCGGCGAGGTCGCGCGGCGTTGGCGCTACGCCGACGGCGGCGGCGAGGTCGGCGTCATCACCTCCGTCTCGCAGCCGTTTTGCGCTGCCTGTACGCGCGCCCGCATCGGCGCCGACGGCATGCTGTACACGTGCCTCTTCTCGACGACCGGCACGGATCTGCGGGCCGTCCTCCGCGCCGATGACGGCGACGCGCGGCTGCGTGAGGTCATCGCCGGCGTCTGGGCGGGCCGCGACGACCGCTACTCGGAGCTGCGCGCGCGGGCGACGGACGGTCTGGCGTCCGGCGAGCGCCGCGTCGAAATGTCGTACATCGGTGGCTGACGCGCAGGGCGAAGACCGCTCGCCGGCCGGCGGCCTGAGCCACATCGACGCCGCCGGTCGCGCGCGCATGGTCGACGTCTCTGCGAAGGCGGACACGAGGCGCGAGGCGACGGCGCGGGGGCGCATCGACATGGGGACGGAGACGCTGGCGCTGATCGCGACCGGCGGCATGCCGAAGGGCGATGTGCTCGCCGTCGCGCAGATCGCCGGCATCATGGCGGCGAAGCGCACGCACGAGCTGATCCCGATGTGTCATCCCCTCGCGCTCACCGGCATCGACGTCGCGCTGCGGCCCGATGCCGGCGCGTCCTGCGTCGAGATCGAGGCGACGGTGCGCACGGCTGGCAAGACGGGCGTCGAGATGGAAGCCCTGACCGCCGTCAGCGTCGCCGCGCTCACCGTCTATGACATGTGCAAGGCCGTCGACCGCGGAATGCGGATCGATGCCGTGCGCCTGGTGCGCAAGAGCGGCGGGAAGTCAGGGGAGTTCGTGCGGGAGTAGGGCGCCGGTCAGCCGCCTCCATACAACCACATCAGCCCGTCCGCGACGGTGCCCCGCCAGCAGGCGTAGTCGTGGCCGCCGGCGAACTCCTGGTACCGCACGTCGTAGCCCTTCACCGCGAGGACGTCACGCAGCCGGCGATTCGCTGCCAGCATGTCCGGGTGCTCCGACCGATCCGGCACTTCGAGCGCGCCGACGTCCGCATACACCCGGAGCGGCAGGCGCTCGGACGCATCGAGCTGATGCGTCAGCCACTGCCACTCGACCTGCTGCGCGCGGACATCGACCGGCAGCTGCGCCCTTGGCCCCCACCAGTAGGAGCCGGACTGCGACAGCACGTTGCCGAAGACATCGGGATGACGAAACCCGGCGAACATTGCGCCGAGGCCGCCGGCGCTGACACCGCCGATGCCCGTTTGCGACCGGTCGCCGGTGATGTGGTAGCGCGCGGAAAGCCATTCGTGCACGAGCTCGTGCGCGACGCACGCGGCGAAGCGCTCATCGCCGAGCAGCTCGGCGATGCGGTCGAGCTGGTGCACCATCGCGACGACGAGCGGGCGGATGCGCCCGGCGGCGATGAGATTGTCGAGCGTCGTGGGCAGCTGCGTCTTCAGGTAGGCGAAGCCGTCGTACAGGACGAGCAGCGGGTAGGCTGCGCCGCCCCTGTCGTAGCCGGGCGGCAGGTAAGTCCAGATCAGACGCTCGTTCCCGAGCGCCCGGCTCTCGAACGTCTCGCGCTCGATGCGCCCCGCCGGCACGTCCGGGTCGCACGCGATCCACGGCTGCGGCGGCGCCTGCGGCAGTTCGAGCGTCGAGATCGCCGGGAGCTGCGGCCGGTTGAAGTCGATGCGCCGTGGATTGAGCGGGTCGGGCAGCAGCCCACCGCTCATCGCGAGCCGGTCGAGCGCGGCGTAACGCGCCTGGCCTTCTTCCGGCAGCCCGGCGTCGACAGCGAACTGGTAGCCTGAGCGGATGTCGTTGGCGACGCGGAACGAGGCGTGCCAGACCGCGGTGCCGGGGAGCGTCGCGAGCGCCGCGAGCGGCACGCCGGTGACCGCGCCGAACAGCAGCACCTCGCGCGTCTGCTCGTCGCCACGCCAGACGAACGTCACGAGCGAGTGTCCGGCGTCACCGGCGATCGGCTCGAGCAGCGGCGCGCCGCTTGTTGCGACGCCGGCCCAGAACGCCGCTTCCGCATCGCCTTCGCCGGCAAGGACGCGGGCGGACAACGCCTCGATGGTCGGGCTCGTCGCGCTTGCGGCTGTCATCGGACGGTCTCCTTCCCGGGACAGCGGCTGCGCCCGCTCGATCGCGCACCACTGTCGCCGCGGCCACGCCCGTCGCTGCAGGCTACCACCAGATCTTGTCTTCGATGTCCTGCGGCAGGTCGGCGTACTCCGTCGTCCAGAGCTGCGTGCTCAGGTACTTCCAGCCGCCGTCGGCGAAGAGGCAGACGATGTTCCCCGCGTCGAGCCGCTCGGCGACCCGCTGCGCCGTCTTCAGCACGGCGCCGGCCGAGATGCCCGCGAAGATGCCTTCCCGCTGCGTCAGCTCCTTCGACGCCGCAAAGGAGGTGCGTGAGTCGACGACGATCTTGCCGTCGAGCACCGACTCATCCAGCACCGGCGGGATAAAGCCTTCCTCCAGGCTGCGCAGCCCCTGCACGAGGTCGCCCGGATGCGGCACCGCTGCCACCACCTTTACCGATGGCTTCATCTCCTTCAGGAAGCGGCCGGTGCCGGTGAGCGAGCCACCGGTCCCCATGCCGGCGACGAAGACATCGACCTCCGGCAGATCGCGCAGGATCTCCGGTCCGGTCGTCTCGTAGTGAGCGCGCGGGTTCATCTCGTTGCCGTACTGGTACGGCATGAAGTACGCCGGGTCTTCGGCAGCGATCTGCTTCGCCACTTCGATCGACCCGTTCGTGCCGCGCGCGCCGTCGGAGTAGACGATCTCGGCACCGAACGCCGTCAGCAGCTCCGTCCGCTCGGCGCTGACGCTCTCCGGTATCACGACCTTGAGGCGGTAGCCCTTGATGCGACAGATCATCGCCAACGAGATACCCGTATTGCCCGACGTCGGCTCGAGCACGACGCGGTCCTTCGTCAGGACGCCCGTGCGCTCCGCCTCGTCGATCATGTACCGGGCGATGCGGTCCTTGACGCTGCCGCTCGGGTTCTGCCCCTCGAGCTTCGCGTAGAGCTTCACCGACGGCTTCGGCGACATACGCGGCATCTCGACGAGCGGCGTGTTGCCGATGGCGTCGATGAGGTTGGAATAGATCATCGTTTCAATTCAGTTGCCATATGCGCGTACGGAACCGCCGTGCCTCCTCCGGATCCCTGTCATCGGAACTGCCAGATGCCCAGCATGTTTCCGGCCGGATCGCGGAATTCGGTCACCCAGAGATCGCCCTGCTCGTACACCGGCCGCGCCAGCACGCCACCATGCCGGCCGATCGCGTCGGCGACGCCGTGAATGGCGGCGACGTAGACGTACGGCAAGATGCCCGGCGTCGATGAGATAGCGCGCCCGGTGACCCATGCTCCGATGATCTGCCCGCTCGCATCTTCGAAGCTCCGCCGCTGCTCGTCGGCGTGCCCACCGGTCGTCGTCCAGCCGAAGACATCAGCGTAAAACGCCGCCGAGCGGTCCACGTCAAGCGCCGGGATCTCCATGTACGAGACCTTCCCGTGTACCGCGAGCGGGTTCGCGGACGCGCTCCTTGCCGCTGGCGAATCGTCGCCCGTGGTCATCGTCGCCGCTGCTCCCACGCGATGCCCGAGCCGCCGGCGAGGGCGGGGAGGATCGAGACCGTGTCGCCGTCCTTGAGGCGCGTGTTGAGCTGCTCGAGGTACCGGATGTCTTCGTCATTCAGATAGATGTTGACGAAGCGATGCAGGCTTCCGTCCTGCATGATCTGCTGCTTGAAGCCCGGGTAGCGACCGTCGAGGTCGCTCAGCAGCTCGCCGACCGTGCCTCCCCGGCCCTCGACGACCTTCGCGCCCGTCACCTTCTGCAGCACGGAAGTCACTTTTACTTCTACTGCCATGGTTTCTCGTCGTCCTTTCGAATCGCGGCCTGCCGGTCCGCGTTCGGGTATCTCTCTGCGCCGTGCCGGCTCTCCCGACCCCTCTCCGCGGCGGTGAAGAGGGCGCCCGTTGCCTCTCCGTCAACCGGAAACGCCGGTTCTCTCGCCCGACTGACCCACCCGCTCCGCTCGCCACCGCAGCGCGTGAGTCCGGCGGCGGCCATCACACCTTCGACTGCTCCCGGAGCGCCGAGGTGGCGTCCGCGGCCTTCTGCTCCTCCTCGTTCGTGTGGCCGAAGGCGCCACCGCAGAAGGCGTCGTAGTCGATCAGCTCCGTCACCTTCGCCGACGGATCGTCGGGCTCGCCGCAGAGCACGCACTTCGGGTCCTTGCGGATGCGCACCTGGCGGAACTCCATCGCCAGCGCGTCATAAAGCAGCAGCCGCCCGTGCAGCGTCTCGCCGACGCCAAGGATCAGCTTCAGCGCCTCCGTCGCCTGGATCGTGCCGACGGTGCCGCAGAGCGCGCCGAGCACGCCGGCCTCGGCGCAGCTCGGCACCATGCCTGGGGGCGGCGGCGACGGGTAGAGACAGCGGTAGCAGCCCTTGTCCGGCAGGTACACCGTCACCTGACCATCGAACAGCAGGATCGAGCCGTCGATGAGCGGCTTCTTCAGGAAGTAGCAGGCGTCGTTCACCAGGTACCGGGCCGCGAAGTTGTCCGCGCCGTTAATCACGTAGTCGTAGCCGCCGATGATCGCGAGCGCGTTCTCCGACGTGATCGGCACCTGGTGCGTCGTGACCTCGACGTCCGGGTTGTAGGCGTTGATTGTCTCCTTCGCCGAAAGCGCCTTCGGCTTGCCGATGTCGTCGTTCTGGTGCAGGATCTGCCGCTGCAGGTTCGAGATGTCGACCGTGTCGAAGTCGACGATGCCGATCCTGCCGATGCCGGCGAGCGCCAGGTACACGGCGATCGGCGAGCCGAGGCCGCCGGCGCCGATGATCAGCACGCTCGATTCCATGATCTTGCGCTGCCCGCTCGGCCCCACCTGCGGCATGATGATGTGGCGCGAGTAGCGGTCGACCTGCTCCGGCGTCAGCGCGCCGATGCGTCGCCGCGGCTGATCGCCGGCGCCGCCCGCCATCGCCGGGATCACCGCCACCTCGTCGCCGTCCCGCACTTTCGTCGCGATGCCGTCGAGCGAGGTGATCTCCTGCTTGTTGACGTAGATGTTGATGTGCGCCGGGACGGCGTCGCCGGTGCCGAAGACCAGGCTGTGGAAGCCGGGGAACTGCTTGTCGACGTCCGCCAGCACCTCACGCACGTCGGCGCCCTCCGCCTCGACGTGCTGGCGGTTGCCGGTCATCTTGCGGAACGGCGTCGGGATGTAGACGGAGACGGGCATGCGTCCTCCCTTCGACGGGCGGCGCTCGCCCTGCCTCGCGGCACGCAAGGCGGCGCGCGACGCCGGGTCGATGTCTCCCGTGCTGCGGTCGATGTGCAGGTGTCCGTGGTCCATGCTCGTGCTCCAGCTTCCTTCTTCGTTCTTCGTTGTCCGTCTCGTCGTTCTGTCAGCGCCAGGTCGGACAGGCGCCGCCCGATGCACCTCTCCGCCATCGCATCGTCCCGCTTCCCGCTAAAGGCTAACACTCAGGTACCGCTCGCCGGTATCGGCGAGCACGGTCACCACGCGCTTGCCGCCCCCGAGCTGCGTCGCCACCTGCAGCGCCGCCCAGACGTTCGCACCCGACGAGATGCCGACGAGCAGGCCCTCCTCCCGCGTCAGCCGCCCGGTCATCGCCGTCGCGTCCTCGTCCTTCACGGCGATGACGTCGTCGTAGGCGTCGCGATTCAACACCCCCGGCACGAAGCTTGCGCCGATGCCCTGGATCGCGTGCACGCCCGCCTTGCCGCCGGCGAGCACAGGCGAGCGCGCGGGCTCGACGGCGACCACCTGCACATCCGGGCACTCGGCCTTCAGCACCTCGCCGACGCCCGTGATCGTGCCGCCCGTGCCGACCCCGGCGACGAAGGCATCGATGCGGCCGGCCGTCGCGCGCAGGATCTCGCGCGCCGTCGTGCGGCGGTGGATCTCCGGGTTGGCGGCGTTGTTGAACTGCTGCGGCATGAAGAAGGCGCCCTTCTTCTCGCTCATCTCCTGCGCGGCGAAGACGGCGCCGCTCATCCCCTCGATCGCCGGCGTCAGGATCAGCTGGGCGCCGAAGCGCGTCAGCAGCCGCCGGCGCTCGACGCTCATATCCTCCGGCATCGTCAGCACGAGCTTGTAGCCCTTCACCGCCGCCACCATCGCCAGCCCGATGCCCGTGTTGCCGGACGTCGGCTCGACGATCGTGTCGCCCGGCTTCAGTTGGCCTGCCTGCTCGGCAGCCTCGATCATCGACAGGGCGATCCGGTCCTTCACGCTGCCGCCCGGGTTCAGCGACTCCATCTTCCCCAGCACCTCGGCCGCGCCCGGCGGCACGACGCGGTTCAGCCGCACGAGCGGCGTCTGCCCGATCAGGTCGAGCACGCTGTCGGCGATGCCGGCCTCGCGCACCGGCGCGCTCTTCGCTTCAGATGACATAGCGGCCTCCCGCCCGGTCGTACTCCATCTCGCGCTGCGCGAGGTCGGCGATCGTCACGCCGTCGAGGATGTGCTGCGTCGCTGTCTCGACCTGGTGCCACACCTCGTGCGCAGCCCGGCACTGGTACCCCTCGTCGTGCAGGTGCGAGACCGGCGAGAGCGAGCCCTCCAGGGCGCGGATGACATCGCTCAGGCGGACCTCCTCGGGCGGCAGGACGAGTGCATGGCCGCCCTGCGGGCCGCGGACGCTGCGGATGAAGCCGGCCTTGCGCAGCGTCGTCAGCAGCTGGTCCAGGTACGGCTCCGGGACGCGCTGACGGGCCGCGATCTCGGCGCTCTGCAGCGGCCCCTCGCCGTAGTGGTGCGAGAGCTCGATGAGCGCGCGGACGCCGTAATCGCCCTTCGTCGAGATGCGCATGGTCAACCTGCGGAGATGGTTCCGGCTAAAGTCTACCGATTACATCAACAATATAGATCAGCGGTGCCGGCGGGTGCAACGGGAACCTGCAGCCCGGCTTCTCGCGCCACCGTCCCCGACCGCCGATCCGTGGTCGGCGCGCACCCGGCGTATCGGCGGACGTCGCGACAGGAGGCGGACATCGCGCGGACCGCGGCGGCGGGGCGCACGCTACGCCCAGCCCATCTCCCGCTCGATCGCCTCGAACTCCGCCGGCACGCGATGGATCGCCGGCTCCGCACGCAGCGCCGTCTCCGGGTCTTTCAGGCCGCTGCCCGTGATGACGCAGACGACGACCTGGCCGGCGAAGGACTCGCCCGCCGCCGCGCGCTTGAGCATCCCCGCCACACAGGCCGCGGACGCCGGCTCGCAGAAGATGCCCTCTTCGCGCGCCAGCCTGTCGTACGCCGACAGGATCTCGTCGTCCGTGACGGCGCCGATGCCGCCGCCGGACGCGTCGCGCGCTTCGACGGCGCTGGTCCACGACGCGGGGTTGCCGATGCGGATCGCCGACGCGACGGTCTGCGGGTCGGCGACCGGCTCGCCGGAGACGAGCGGCGCCGCACCCGCCGCCTGGAACCCGAGCATCCGCGGCCGCCGTGTCGTACGCTCCAGTCGCTGGTACTCGATAAAGCCGCGCCAGTAGGCCGTGATGTTGCCGGCGTTGCCGACGGGGATCGCCAGCACATCCGGCGCCTCACCGAGCGCGTCGGCGATCTCGAACGCCGCCGTCTTCTGTCCTTCGATGCGGAACGGGTTCACCGAGTTGACGAGGGCGATCGGATGCCGCGACGTGATCGCGCGCGCCATGCCGAGCGCCACATCGAAGTTCCCGTCGACGGCGATGATCTCGGCGCCGTGCACGCTCCCCTGCGCCAGCTTCCCGCGCGCGATCTTGCCGTCGGGGACGATCACGTACACGCCGAGCCCGTAGCGCGCGCCGTACGCGGCGGCCGATGCGCTCGTGTTCCCGGTCGATGCGCACATCAGCGCCGTGGCGCCGTCTCCGATCGCCTTCGCGACGGCCACCACCATGCCGCGGTCCTTGAACGAGCCCGTCGGGTTGCAGCTCTCGAGCTTGAAGTAGAGCTCGGCGCAGCCGACGTCGCGCTCGATCGAGGTCGACCGGACGAGCGGCGTGTCGCCCTCGCCGAGCGAGATCAGCGGCATGTCCGGCGTCAGCGGCAGATGCTCGCCGTAGCGGCGCAGCACGCCGCGCGCCAGCGCGTCGCCGTGCACCCGGGCGGCGATGTCGACGTTCATTCTTCGCTGTTCTTCAGGAAGTTCGACTGCGTCCGCAGCTCTTTCACGTCGCGGTCCAACTCTTCGATGCGCCGCCGCTTCATCCGCTCCAGCATGACGTTGAGCTTCAGCACCTGCTCCGTCAGTGTCCGCCGATAGTCGAGCGTCGTGGCGTGGACGTGGTCCAGGCGCGCCTCCATCGCCTTCAGCCGGGCATCGATGTGCTGCGTGCTCTCCTCCTGCCGCTCGAGGCGTGTCCGCGTGTCCTGCAGCGACTCCTCGGCGTGCGACGTGCGGTCTTCGAGCCGCTGCCGTTCCGCCCGCAGTAACTCCACGCGCTCGGAGAGCAGCGGCAGCGCGCGATACTCCTCCTGCTGGGCGTGAACCTCGGTCTCCAGCCGCGCGGCCACGTCCTGGGCCAGGCGCACGCGCTCGGCGAGCACGTCGTCCTCGCGGCGCAAGCCGCGGATCGCCGCCTCCAGCTCGCTGTGCACTTGATCCAGCCGCACCATCGCCTCGAGGCTGCGCGCCGCCTTGCTCTCCGCGCCCTCGAGGCGCTGGTTCAGCGACTGGTACTGCACGTGCGTCCGCGAGATGTCCTCGTGCGTGCGGCGGCTCGCCTCGTCGACGCCCACCTGCCGTTCGAGCATCCCCTCCGCGCGCCGTTCGAGATCCTGCACGCGCTTGAACAGGTCGTTCTTCTCGCTCTGGTCGCGGCCACGCTCCTCGCCGCCCTGCCGCTCGAGCATCTCGAACTTCGTGTCGATCAGCACCTCGGCGTCCTGGATGCGGTCGAGCAGCCCGGAGACCTGACGCAGCTGGTCCTGCATCGTCGGCAGCGACAGCGTCTTCGACGCCATCTCGCGCAGCTTGTTCTCCGCCACGCGCACCGTCTCGTTGACGTCGCCGACCGCCGCCTGGAGCTGGTCGTTCTGCTGCTGCAGGCGGCTCAGTTGCGTCTTCAGCTGCACCACCTGGTCGTGCAGCCAGCTCATCGCATCGACGCCCGCCCGCGGCTCCGCCGGCTGCTCCTGCATCGTCATCCGTGCACCCTCACGATCTGCGCAACTCCGCCGACGCCGGGGAGCGCCGCGATCGCATCGAGCGCCATCCGCATCGATGACTCGCGCGCCTCGTGCGTCATGATCACGATCTCGGCGCCGCCGTCCTCGCCCGCTTCCTTCTGGATCAGCGAAGCGATGCTGATCCCGGCCTCCGCCAGCGCGCCGGCGATCGTCGCCAGCACGCCCGGCCGGTCGGCGACGCCGATGCGCAGGTAGTAGCGTGAGGTGATCTCGCCGGCCGGCATCAGGGCGACGCCGGCTTCACGCCGGAAGGAGTGCGGCCAGTACACCTGGTTGCTGATGCTCACCGCCGCGTCGAGCGCGTCGGCGACGACGGCGGACGTCGTCGGCAGCGAGCCGGCGCCCGGGCCCTGGAAGAGCACACGACTCATCAGGTCGCCCTCGATCTGCACGGCGTTCAGCACGCCGTCGACGTTCGCCAGCAGCTCGCCTTCGGCGACGAACGCCGGGTGCACCCGCAGCTGCACGCAGCCGTCCTGCTTCCGGGAGATCGCCAGCAGCTTGATCGCGTACCCCAGCTCGCGCGCGTACGCGAAGTCGCGCGGATCCAGCCGCGTGATCCCCTCGCGATACACGTCCTCCGGGCGCGCGTCGATGTGAAACGCGAGCGCCGCCAGGATCGCCAGCTTGTACGCCGCGTCGATGCCCTCGACGTCGTTCGTCGGGTCCGGCTCGGCGTACCCGAGCCGCTGGGCTTCGGCGAGCGCGTCAGCGAAGGCAACCGTGCCATCGCGCATCGCCGTCAGGATGTAGTTCGTCGTACCGTTGATGATCGCCGTCACCGAGACGATGTCGTTCGCCAGCAGGTCGCGCTTGAGTGGCGCGATGATCGGGATGCCACCGCCGACGCTCGCCTCGTAGAGCAGGTCGACGTCGTGCTCGCGGGCCAGCGCCAGCAGCTCACCGCCGTGCTTCGCCATCACTTCCTTGTTGCCGGTAACGACGAACTTCCCCGCCCGCAGCGCCTCGCGCAGATAGCCGTACGCCGGCTGCTCGCCGCCGATGACTTCAATCACGAGCTCGATCTCCGGGTCCGCAAGCAGCGCCGAAGCGTCCGTCGTGAGCAGCGATGGGTCGATCTCGCACGCGCGCGGTTTGGCGACGTCGCGAACCAGCACGCGCCGCAGTTCCAGTGGGTAGCCGATCTGGCGCGCGTAGACGTCGGCCTTCTCCTGGAGGATGCGGGCGACGCCGCTGCCGACGACGCCGAGGCCCATCAGGCCGATGCCGATCGCCCGCCGGTCACGGCGCATTGCCGCCACCCGGCGCCACCGGCGCGCTGGGCGCGACCGGGCTCGTGACGCCCGCGGTCGGCTGACCGTTTGGCGTCGGCTGCCCCGCCGCTGCCGGCGTACCCGCCGCCGGCGTGCCCGAAGCGCCCGGTGTCGTCGCCGGCGCCACGGGCGCCACCACGGTCGGCACGGCCGTCGGCGGTGGCAGCGAGTTGAGTACGGAGATGATCGCCTTGGTCTGCGACGTCTGGTCGTTCGTCCAGCGGTCGGTGATCGTCATCTTCGCGCGCATGTCATCGAGCCACTGGTTGTAGCGGCGCTGCGCAGCGGCCGGCTTCTGCTGGGCCGTGAACGGCTTGTCCGCGCGGTCAGCGACGCGCACGACGTAGTACGTCTCACTGCCGCTTGGTCCGGATGTGATGACGTCGCTCGTCTGACCGACGGGCGCCGAGAACGCGAAGCCGCTGTAGGCCGTGCTCACGTCGCCCTCGGGCGCGTAGTCGTGGGTGCCGCCGTCCGTGGCCTTGTCTGGATCCGTCGAGAGGTCCTTCGCGACCGTCGCCCAGGCCTCGCCGCCCTTTACCCGCGCCAGCGCCTTGTCGGCGGCGTCCTTCGTGTTCAGTTGGATCACGTCGAGCTTCGCCTGTGGCACCGTCGCCGGCAACTCGTTCTGGAACTTCGCCTGCAGCTTCGTCTTGATCACGTCGGCCAGCACGATGCGGCGGTATGCCGACTCGCTCAGCCCGGACCTCTGCAGGGCGCCGCGGAACGCCGCGGCGAAGGCCTCCTTGCCGGCGTTCGTCGCGACGCCGATCTTGGCATCGAGCGCCGTATTCAGCTCCTGGTCGCTGACCTTGATCCCCTGGTCGCTCGGCCCGCGCGAGACGAGCGTGATCTCCGTCAGCAGTTCTTCGTACGCCGTCAACGGCACCGTCTGCACCGCGGACGAAGACTGGATCACGGTCGGGTTCTGCTGGATGTCGTACGCCATGCGCTGCTTCATCGCCGTGTAGCTGACGGTGATGCCGTCGGCGCCGAGCACCGTGCGATACCGAGGCTTGATGACGGTGTCGTAGTAGCCGAAGGCAATGAAGCCAAGCGCGACCAGCAGCACCAGGACGGCGGCGCCGACGAGCAGCAGCCGCGACGAGCGCTCGCCGTCCATGGCGAGCAGGTCGTTCAGCCCCGGCCGCCTGTGAGCTGCCGGCGCCCGGTGCGACCCGGCCCGCGGCTTGGCATCGCCAGAGCGGCCGCGCTTACTTTCGCCGGTCATCGTTCACCACCCCGCCAAGGCCCGGCCGGCCGTGGCCACCCTCGTCCAGCCCGTTGCACCCGCTAGCCGCGCGCCGGGAAGACGCTGCTGACGCGAATGTGATCCGCCGTGTACGGCAGCAGCGCGAGGTGGCGCGCCCGCTTGATGGCGATCGTCAGGCGCCGCTGATGCCGTGCGCACGTACCGGTCTTGCGCCGCGGCTCGATCTTGCCGCGATCCGAGATGAAGCGTCGCAGCTTCATCGGCTCCTTGTAGTCGATGTGCTCGATCTTGTCGACGCAGAAGGCGCAGACCTTCTTGCGTGAGCCGAAGCGGCCACGGCCGCCGCCGCCCGGCCGACGCCCCGGTCCGCCCGCGGGTCGCTCCTCGGTCCGGCCTTCGGGCCGGGACGGCGCACCCCCGCTCGTGGGCGCCGCCGGAGCAGCTGAGTCGCCGCTCTCGCTCGTGTCAGTCGTCAACGTCGCGTGCTCCTTCTGTCATGCCGGCTTCGTCGGGCGCCGGCAACTCTCTTCACCTCTTACTCGAACGGCAGATCGTCGGGGTCGACGTGGCTCGCCGGCCCGCTCGCCGCCGGCGCCGCATCCTCGTAGGCCTCCATGCGCGCGGCACCGCCGCCGCGGCCGCCCGGCCCGCTGCCGAGGAAGAGCACGGTCTGCGCCACGACCTCGGTCTTGTAGTGCTTCTGGCCGTCCTGGCCCTCCCACGAGCGCGTCTGCAACCGCCCCTCGACGTAGGCCTGGCGGCCCTTCTGCAGAAACTGGCTGCAGAGCTCCGCGAGCTTCGTCCACGTGACGACATCGAACCAGTCCGTCTCCTCGCGCCGCTCGCCGTCGGCGCCGGTGAAGTTCCGGTTCACGGCGAGCGAGAACGTCGTCACCGCACTCCCGTTCGCGGTGTATCGCATCTCCGGATCCTTCCCCACGTTGCCGATGAGCATGACCTTGTTCAACCCCGCCATCTGAACTCCCTCTCGTTGATCTGCGGGTGCCCTGGTCTCGCCTACGCCTCGTCGGTGCGGATCAGCAGGTGTCGCACGATGTCGTCCGAAATCGCGAAGCCGCTCTCGAGCTCGTGCGCGCGCAGCGGGTCGAGGCGGATCTGCGTCAGCACGTAGTTGCCCTCGCTGTGCCGGCTGATCGGGTACGCGAGCTTGCGGCGGCCCCATGGCGTCACCTCGACGACCTCGCCGCCGCGCCCCGTCACCGCCGCCGTCACCCGTTCGATCGCCGCCGGCACGTCCTCCTCGGCGATGTCCGCGTTCATGACGACGACAAGTTCGTACTCGTGCAATCTCACCTCCCGGCGCTGCATCCAAAAGAAACGGCCCGCGCTCTCCGCATGTCGAGCGGAGGCCGGGCTCTCGATCTCGATTGGGGCCATCGAACATTCGACAGCGGAACAAGTATAGGAACCGCCACCGGCGAAGTCAACGCGGGCGGGGGATAGGAGACAGACTCTCCACAATGTCCGCTACCGGGGCCGTGCAGCGCACGCGAGCTATCAACTGGGTCAATACCGCGCCCGCGAGCTCTTGGGTGCGGCGGCGAATGTCCGCTCTCCGGGCGCGTCTTGGTTCGAACGTCGATACAGAGCCGCCCATACCCTTGCGCTTCTTCGCCTTCGACTCGCATCGCTCCGAACAGTGGCGAGCGCGAACGCTGCGACCGCGGATGACATCGCGGCATCCGGCACAGCGGCGATCCGCTCGCGATACGCAGGCTTCGAGGTATGCCGCGAGGATGGCGCTGTGATCGCGCGGATCGGCGACGTTCCACACAGCGAGCTGTCCGCGCGCGTAGCTCACCGCAAAAGCGGTCAGCATCGCGCGCCGCGGTGCACGCGGCCGCACGCGCTGATTGAGCACGCGCCGAATCTCGCTTTCGCTCAGGCCCGAACCGGAAGCAAGCGCCTTGCACGACATGTCGCGCACGCGCCGACTCGTCGAAGGCAACCTCGAGCATGCGCTCGCGAAGGCGGCGCGGCCTCGCGCGGCGCAAGCTCTCTGGCCGGGAGGAGGCGTTGCTCATCGCGACCCTGCTCGGCGCCGCCGACCGGCCGCGCGCCTTGGACGCTCGAGCTCTTGGTGGGCGCGCTCGTCGAGCTCACAGAGCACAGCTCGCTGTCGCGGGAGACCGTACGACGACGGCTCGACCAGAACGAACTGAAGCCGTGGCGCAAGGACCAGCGCGCTCGACTTCGGCTGCGGCGCGACGCATCGCGCCCGGCCGAGCGCGCCGACGATGTGAGATGTGTTGCGACGCGCGAACTCCGCCGCGGTGTCGAGTCAGCGCTACTCACGGACAGCGGCGCCTCGACAAACGTCTGAGCGACCGAATCTACGTCGGGCATCGTCCGGTCCGGTGCGGTTCAACGTGATTCCATCCTTCATCGGCTGACAGAAACGCTGCCCACCTGGCGACTGACAACATCACTGCCCATCTCCACCCGCACGACGTGCCCTCGACCCTCGCACGCGCGTACGTTATGCTCGGCGGAGCATATCGGCCTGCGATGCCGCAGATGACGATGCGCGCCAGAGGTGAACGATGCAACCCTGCTTCCGGGTCAGCCTGGCCCTCGCCGCCGTGGCCGCCGCGCTGCTGTTGGCCGCCTGTAGCGGCGGCTCCGGCGGCGCAGCGACGCACGCCTCCGGCGCCGCCGCGCGTTCCCCGGCGCCGGTCGCCACGCCGACGCGGGCGAGCGGCAACCTCATCCTCGCCACGACGACGAGCACGCAGGATACGGGCGTGCTCGACGTCCTCGTGCCGGCGTTCGAGAAGGAGAGCGGCTACACCGTCAAGACCGTCGCCGTCGGCTCCGGGCAGGCGATCGCCATGGGCACGAGCGGCAACGCCGACGTCCTGCTCGTCCATTCGCCGGACGCCGAAAAGAAGATGGTCGACGCCGGCGAGGGCGTCGAGCGCGCATTGGTCATGCATAATGACTTCGTCATCGTCGGCCCCGCTTCCGACGCGGCGGGCGTGAAGTCGGCGAAGACGACCGCTGCGGCGATGACGGCGATCGCGGACAAGCGGGCGACGTTCATCAGCCGCGGGGATGACTCGGGGACGAACGCGCTGGAGCTCAAGCTCTGGAAGTCGCTGAACATCGACCCCTCAAACCAGTCGTGGTACCAGAAGACGGGCCAGGGCATGGGTGCGACCTTGCAGGTGACGGATCAGAAAAATGCGTACACCATCTCCGATCGCGGCACGTACTTGTCGCAGAAGAAGAACCTCGGCCTCCAGATCCTGTTCCAGGGCGATCCGGCGCTCCTCAACGTCTACCATGTCATCGTCGTCAATCCGGCGAAGCACGCGAACCTGAACGCCGTCGGGGCCCGCGCCTTCGCGGCGTTCATCGTACGCCCAGACATCCAGGCGCTGATCGCGAAGTTCGGCGTCGACAGGTTCGGCCAACCGCTCTTCTTCGCCGACGCCGGCAAGCCCGACCCGACGGGCCCCAGCGCCGCGACCGCAGGCACGACTACGCAGCCGGCGACGGCACGCGCGCTGACGCCGGCTGCGCCGCCGACCGCCGCTGCCGCCCGCTGAAACGCGGCCGTCGCGTTCGGACGCACCACCGGGATCGAGGCACGCGATGGACTTACTCTGGGACGGCCTGAAGAGCGCCATCCACCTGCTCGCGCACAACGACGGCGCGGTCTACTCGATCGCCCTGCGTTCCGTATACGTCTCCGGCGTCGCGACGCTGATCAGCCTCGTCGTCGGCGTCGGCATCGGCTCGGTGCTCGCGTTCCGCCGCTTCCCGGGCCGGCTGCTGGCGCTGACGCTCGTCAACACCGGCATGGGATTCCCACCCGTCGTCATCGGCCTCTTCGTGGCGATCCTCCTCTGGCGCAGCGGGCCGCTCGGTGAACTCGGCTGGATCTACACGACGAAGGCGATGGTCATCGCGCAGGTGATCATCGCCGCGCCCGTGATCACCGGCTTCACCGCCGCCTCGCTGGCCGCGCTCGACCCGCGGCTGCGGCTGCAGGTGTACGCGCTCGGCGCCTCGCGGCTGCAGATGCTGTGGATACTCCTGCGCGAAGTACGCCTGCCGCTGCTCGCCGCCGTGATGGCCGGCTTCGGCGCGGCGATCTCCGAAGTCGGCGCATCGGTGATGACCGGCGGCAACATCGCCGGCCAGACGCGTGTGCTGACGGGCGCGATCCTGCTCGAGCAGAGCCGCGGCGAGTTCGGCGCCGCCATCGCGCTCGGCATCATCCTGCTGGGGATGATGATCGCCGTGAACCTTCTCTTCACCTGGGTGCAACTGGGCATCCGGCGTGAGCGCCGGTCTGCGGCACCGGCTGCCGACCCGGAGCCGGCGATGCCCGCCACCGCGACTGTGTCGTGGAGACGCGACTGACGTCCGCGCCCAAGCTCAGCCTGCGCGGCGTCATCGTGCGGCGTGCCGGCCACGTCGTGCTCGACGTCCCGGCGCTCGACGTCGCGGCTGGCGAGGCGCTGGCGATCATCGGCCCCAACGGCGCCGGCAAGACGACGCTCCTGCTCCAGCTCGCGCTGCTCGAGCGAGCGGCGGCCGGGCAGGTGCTGTTCGAAGGCGGACCGGCCCACGGCCGCGAGCTGTCGCTGCGCCGGCGCATGGCCGTCGTCTTCCAGCAGCCGCTGCTGCTCGACCGCAGCGTCCGCTCGAACGTCGAGGCGGGCTTGCGGCTGCGCGGCGTGCGCAAGGGCGAGCGGCGTGCGCGCGCACGGCACTGGCTCGCCCGGTTCGGTGTCGAGCCTCTGGCCGACCGCGACGCGCACGCGCTCTCCGGCGGCGAGGCGCAGCGCGTCAGCCTCGCCCGCGCCTTCGCGCTCGATCCCGAGGTGCTGCTGCTCGACGAGCCCTTTAGCGCGCTCGACCAGCCGACGCGCGCAGCGCTGACCGAAGACCTGGCGGCCGTGCTCGCCGACACGCCGCTGACGTCCGTGCTGGTGACCCACGACCACGACGAGGCGGCGCGCCTCGGCGACCGCGTCGCCGTGCTCATCGGCGGCCGCATCCGCCAGGCCGGCACGCCCGCCGAGGTCTTCGGCGCACCGGCCGACGCGGCGGTCGCGGCATTCGTCGGCGTCCAGACGATGTTCGATGCCACCGTTGCCTCGCGCGCCGGCGGCATCGTCGTCCTCCAAGCCGGTCCGCATCGCATCGACGCGGTCGACGATGGCGGCGCCTTCGCGCGCGCGCTCGTCTGCCTGCGCCCGGAGGACGTGGGCGTCACACGCGTCGACGTGAGTGCCAGCAGCATGCGCAACCGCATTCCGGCGCGCGTGCGCCAGATCACGACGACGGGCGCGGCCGCGCGGGTCGAGCTGGACTGCGGATTCCCGCTCGTCGCGCAGATCACGCGTCGCTCGCTCGATGACCTCGGACTGGACGCCGGCATGGAGGTCGTGGCGTCGTTCAAGGCGACGGCGGTGCACCTGATCGCGAAGGCGTGACTTCGGCTGCCGAGACGCCGTTCGCGGAGCGACCAGCTTCGCCACCTCCGCGGGCGACGGCGTCACCCGGGCAGCGTTGCCGCGTCTGCGTCGATGGACGCCGCACCATGCGGGGATACTCCCCCGACACGCAGTGGAGAGGGCAACGGCGAGGCTACCGGGCGCGCTACGGCTCGCCGGCGACCGCCCGCGCCACCTTCAGCACGTCGAGATTGTCGGCGATGACGCCGTCGACGCCCCAGCCGATCAGCTCCTGCGCGCGGTGCGGGTTGTTCACCGTCCATGCATACACCTCGAGCCCGGCGTCGTGCAGCTCATCGACGACCGCCGCCGAGAGCAGCGTATGGCGGATCGACGTGCCGGCCGGCGGATACGCCTCGTGGACGCGGCGGCGGAGCGCGTCGAGCCCGGCGCGGTTCTTCACCGAGTAGAACATGCGCATGCTCGTGCTGGCCCGGCCGAGGCGGTCGAGCAGCGCCCACTCGTGCGACGACACGCTCGTCTCGGGCATCATCGACGCGTTCTCGCGATAGAGATCGAGCACGGCATCGGCGGCTCGCGGCGTGCGTGACTTGATGTCCAGGAAGAGGCGCGTCCGGCCGTCAATCGCGCGCAGCAACTCGCGCAGGCCGAGCACGCCCCACGACCAGCGGATGTACCAGCGGTCGTACAGGATCGGCAGCGCGGGCAGCTTGCGCTCGTGCCGCAGGGACAGCTTCCCGTGATAGTGCCAGAGGTCGCACTCAATGGCATCGGCGCCGATGGCGAGCGCGCCTTCGAGCGCGTGCAGGTTATTGCCCGCGCGGTGCGCGATGCTACACGGGCGTTGCTGCGTGGCGGGGCGAAACGCGGATTCCGGGACGGGCACGGGTGCGCCGTTACGCCATCCCCACGACGTTGATCAGCAGGCGTCGCGGCCGAGGGTGGTCGAGCTCGATCAAGAAGACGCGCTGCCAGCGGCCGAGCGAGATGCGCCCATCGACGATCGGGATCGTCTCGCTCGTTCCGAGGAAGAGGTGCTGGCAGTGGGAGTGGCCGTTCGCACACTCGTCCTCGTTCATGTTCACCGTACGGCGCGTGAAGTCGTTGTGCTCATAGTACGAGCCGGGCGGCGCGAACTGGCGCAGCAGGCGGCCGAGGTCACGCAGGAGCAGGGGCTCGTTCTCGTTGATCTTGATCGCGGCGGTCGTGTGCTGCGAGAAGACCGTCACCTGCCCGAACTGCACACCGGACTGGTCGACGACCCGCACCACGTCGTCGGTGACGTCGATGAACTCGGGCGCCGTCGTCGTCTCGAATTCGACCGACTCGCAGAGGACGCGCGCTGCCGGGGCGTCCGCCCGCGCGATCGTCTCACGGCGCGCTTCCAGAGTCCGTTCCATTTCACCGCCTTCATCGTCCGGATGGCCGCTCCCGTCATTCTCACGGACGGCCCAGCCGAGCGCAATTCGGGCCGCGCATAAGGAGTACGGGACGGCGGAGCCCGGGGATCAGGAGGCGGCCGGCATCGCTCCGACGCCGACGCGGACGACGTGCCGGCGCCGCGCAGCATCGATCGGCGCGCGAAGGACAGGCGCGCTACGTGGCCCGCGCCCGTCCGTTCAGCTGACGGTGATGGTGCCCTTCATCTGCCCCGGGTGGACGTCACACTCATAGAAGTACGTGCCCGGCATCAGCACCGCCTTCAGTTCCTGCGTCCCGGGGCCGATCGCGACGTCCGTCATGCCCAGCGATGCGCCGCTGGCATCGCTGCCCCTGTAGAGGTGGATGTTGTGCGCGACGCCGGTGTCCTGGTTGTTCAGCGCGATCGTCACCGCGCCGGCCGGCGCCGTGAGCGACGTCTTGTCGAAGCTGATGTTCTCCGCCCGCAGGGCGAGCAGCGTCGATCCATTGGCGCCAGCGCCCGTCGAGGCTGCGGTCGCGCCAGCCGAGGGAGAGGCGCCCGCCATCGCCGACGGGGCGGCGGCCGCGGCTTCGGTCGGCGCCGGCTGCGTCGACGTCGCGCCCGAGTAGCCGCCGCTGCCACAGGAGCTCAGCGCGAGCGCCATCACGACCGTGGCTGCGATCACGACACCGACGCCCGCGCGTCTTCGGTTCAGCATGCATCCTCCTCGGCGCTCCAACAATCCCCGGTATGCATACGGCGAGCGAAGGCGCACGGATCTCTCGCCAGCGAGCCAAACCGGCCGTCTGCAGCGCCCTGGCTCCGGCGAGCGATCGTGCCCTGTTATGTCGATGGAATGACGCTACAGCGGCTGCCGGCCGCCGAACCCGGCGTCGATCTCGTGCCACCACTCGATGCGCTCTTCACCGAGCCGCCAGCACAGGTAGACGACGCGCCCATCACGCTCCGCGGGGAAATCGACCAAGCCCTCGTCGAGCCCCTTGAGCTCGACGCCCCAATCGTTGATCCGCGCCAGGCGCTCGTTCAGCTGGCGGACCAGCTCCTCGGCGCGGCGGCGCTGGCGTTCGAGCTCGTCCTCGCTGCGCACGTGTCCGTTGCCTGTCGCCTTCTCGACGATCCGCGCGAGTCCGATGCGCAGGTCATCGATCGCGCGCTTCAAGCCCTGCATCGCCATGAGCTCGTCGCGCACCTTCGGGACCATCGCCTGCGCCTGTTCGAGCGTGAACATTCAGCTGTGCGCCGGGAGCCGCATCGGCGCGCTCACATCTCGCTGATGCCGGTGAAGTTCCACTCCCCCAGCTTGAGCGCCGGCATGCGGCGCACGCCGCCGCCGAGGTCGCCGAGCAGCAGCATCGCCTCGCGGCCGATGGCGTCAACGTGGTTGAGCGCCTCCAGGTAGCCCTGCGTGAAGCGCATGTTGCGCACCGGGCCGACGATCCTGCCGTCCTCGACGAGGAAGGTGCCATCGCGGGTCATGCCCGTGACGACGACGTTCAGCGGGTGCACGGTGCGCGTATACCAGAAGCGGGTGACGATGAGGCCGCGCCTGATATCGCGCACCATCTCCTCCGTCGTCGCGTCGCCCGTCGCCATGAACATGTTCATCGGGATCGGCCCGAACGTGACGCCTGCGGGGAGCGCGTGGCCCGTCGAGCGGGTGTCGCCGCCCTGCTTGCCGGCGAGGTAGCTGTCCCAGACGACGCCCTTCGCCACGCCGCGGTCGATGAGGTCGACGTGCTGTTTCGGGACGCCCTCGTAGTCGAACGGCTCGGCGATGCCGTCCGGCGACAGGCCGTCGTCCCAGATGCTCACGCTCTCTGCCATCACGCGCTCGCCGATGCGGCCGGAGAGGAAGCTCCGCTTCTCGATGAACGGCAGCGCGCTGAAGGAGAGGTACGAGAAGAAGTCCAGCAGGTCGACCGCCGCGTACGGCGTCAGCAGCACCTCGTACACGCCCGGCTCGACCGTGCGCGGGTTGACGCCTCGCAGCGTCACATCGACGGCCTCTTGCGCGATCGCCTCGCCGTCGATGTCGCCGGCGTCCTTGCTGGCGCGCGCGGCGTACCCGCTCGACGTCTCCGACATGATGACGGTGTTGATGTCGGCCTGCGTCTGCCGGTGGTAACCCCAGACGCCCAGCGAGTTGGCGACGGCGAACTCCTGCAGGCTCGTATGGTAGGCGCCCGCCGCCGTCAGCGCCGCGCGCAGGGAGGCATCGCAGATCTGCTGGACGACGCCCGCGCGCTCCTCCGGGCCGCAGCGGGCCGTCCGCTCGACGAACGCGTCCGCGGGCGCGATCGGCTGCGGCCGCGGCAGCGTGCGGAAGTCTTCGTTCTCCCGCTGGTGCTGCGCCAGATCGAGCGCGCGGGCGGCGACGCGGGCGAGCGCTTCAGCAGACAGTTCGTTTGTCGACGCCACGCCGATCTTCCGGCCGATGACGGCGCGCACCCGAACGTCGACGTCGCTCTGCTCGACGTTCTGATGAATGTAGTTGTTGGCGAAGCGCGTCAGGGCAGAGTCGTTCGCGAAGACTTCGACTTCCGTCTGGTCCGCGCGGCTCGCGCCCAGGACCGCCTCGGCGATGCGCTTGAGTTCGCCTTCACCGAGCATCGGCCCCGCGCTTCCGTACGCTGCCCCGCGGTGCGTCCGCGCCGCGCGGTCGTATGACTATCGCCCATTCCTTGCGGGTCATCAACCCCGACGTCAGTCGGCGCGCGCCCAGACGAGGCAGCGGACCGCAGCGACGCCGCAAGCACGGAGCGCTTCCGCGCAGGCATCGAGCGTGGCGCCGGTGGTGGCGACGTCGTCGACCAGCAGCAGCCGCCGTCCGTCGACGCGCTCGAGGTCCGCGGCGAAGGCGCCGCGCATGATCGCCAGACGCTCGTCGCGGTGCATCGTCGTCACCAGCGGCGCCGTGTTCCGGACACGACGTAGCGCCCGTCGGTCGAGGGGCAGCCCGGAGCGGCGCGCGAGCCAGCCGGCGAGCATCGCCGCCTGGTTGTAGCCGCGCGAGCGCTCGCGGCTGTGATGCAGCGGCACCGGCACGATGAGATCGGCATCGTCGTCCGCCGCATGGGCGGCCATCAACCGCGCCATCGGCTCGGCGAGCGCGGTCATGCCCTCGTACTTCAGTTCGTGCACGAGCCGGCGCGCCCCCGCCTCCATCACGTACGCCGCACGCAGCCCGTCGAACGCCGGCGGCGATGCGCGGCAGTGTCGGCAGGGCCGGCTGCGCGGCGATGCCATCCAGCAGCGCGGGCAGCGGCCGCCATCGGCGGCCGGCAAGGCACCGGCGCAGGCGTCGCAGAGCAACGTGCCGCCGCGCTGGCAGAGCGCGCACTGCGGCGGGAAGACGAGGTCGATCGCCCCGCGGGACAGGCGGCCGAGAAGCTGCATCATCGCTGCCGGCGAGTATACGGAGCGGTGACGGCCGACGCGAAGACCACCGTGCAGCGCCGGCGCTCCGGGAACGGGTGGGTAGTGTAATTCGGCGCTTCGGTGCGTAGACTGTCAGGGATGAGACGTGGCAGGCCGCCGCACCCCGATGTCCTGACTCCACGCCAGTGGGAAGTGCTCGAGCTCGTGCGCGAGGGGCGCTCGAACGGCGAGATCGGCCGCGCCCTCGGCATCAGCCGCGACGGCGCGAAGTTCCACGTATCGGAAATCCTCACGAAGCTCGGCGTGACCAGCCGCGACGAGGCGGCGGAGTGGCGGGGCGAGCCAGCTCCCGCGCGTACCGCCGGCTCGCTTCAGGCCCAGGCGCCGGTGTTGGCGACGTTCGCCGGCCGCGACCCAGGCGCTCGCCGCGCCACGACGCCGGCGCGCCGCTACGCACGCATCGCCCGAACGGCGCCGCGCGCGGTCGCCGGCACGCCGGACTGGAGGCAACGAGCCGCATGATCATCCCATCCGTCATCGAGACGAGCCCGCGCGGCGAGCGGGCGTTCGACATCTACTCGCTGCTGCTCCGGGAGCGCATCGTCTTCCTCGGCAGCGCCATCGACGACCAGATCGCCAACCTGATCATCGCCGAGATCCTCTATCTGGACCGCGAGGATCCGGAGAAGGACATCAACCTGTACATCCATTCGCCGGGCGGCAGCATCGAAGCCGGCCTCGCCATCTACGACACGATGGAGCTTGCGCACGCCGACGTGGCGACGTTCGCCGTCGGCGTCACGGCGAGCATGGGCAGCGTGCTGCTCTCGTCGGGTGCGAAGGGCAAGCGCTATGCGATGCCGCACGCGACGGTGCACATGCACCAGGCGCTGATCGCCGGTGGCGGCATCCAGGGACAGTCGTCGGATATCGAGATCCAGGCGCGCGAGATCCTGCGCCTGAACAGTCTGATCTGGGACATCGTCTCGAAGAATACGGGCCAGCCGGACGAGCGCATCCGCAAGGACTTCGACCGCGACTTCTTCATGACGCCGGAGCAGGCGAGGGACTACGGGATGATCGACGAGATCCTCACCGTCCCGGCGATCGAGCCGCGCCAGCCGGCCGGCCTGCGGCCGTAGGAGCGGCGCGCGGCGCGTCGTCGAGCGGCTATGGTCACGCGTGCCATTCGCCAGCAGATGGCGGACAACGCCCGGGCCGGCGGACTGCTCAGCCGAAGATCGGAAGCCCCTTCAGCTCGGCGAGCTGCCAGATCTCGAAGTCCGGCGTCACACCCTCGCCGCCGCCGAACTCGCCGAGCGCGCGGCCCGTCTCGGCGCGCGTCGCCGGCCGCAACCCGCCCGACGGCCCTTCGCCGACCTCCTCCGGCTCGTGCCGGCGGTCGGGCCGGCGGACGCGCCGCCAGATCGCTGTCATGCCGAGCGCCTGGGCCGCCTGCACGTCGGCCTTCAGTGAGTCGCCGACCATCGCCGTCTCGCGCGGTTCGATCCGCATGGCGTCGAAGACGTGCTCGAAGATGCGCGGGTGCGGCTTCATGTAGCCGACATCGCAGGAGACGGCCGTCGCCTCGAAGTAGGCGTCGAGCCCCAGCTCGCGCAGCTCTTCGTCGAACCGTGAGCCGCCGAAGACGCGGTTGGTGACGCAGCCCAGCCGCCAGCCGCGCTCGCGCAGCCAGTCGAGCGTGCTGAAGGCGTCGTCGAACATCGTGCGTCCGAGCGTCAGGCCGCCGAGGTTCCAGGCGTCCCACAGCCGGCACGCCTGCGCGTAGTCGATTTCGAGGCCGCTCGCCGCCGCGATCTCGCGCACCACCGCATTGAAGTCCGGGCTGACGCAGTCCGACTCGTATGCGGCGCGGTCGGCGCGCTCGACGCCGAGCCGGATCTCGCGGCCGAGGAAGCGCATCGGCCCCTCGAACGGCACGCCCCACTCTGCGAGCAGGCCGCTGATGCGGCGCATCGTCTCGCCGCGGATGACGTCGGTCGGCGGCAGCTCGGGGAAGTGCCAGAGCGTATCGCCGAGGTCGAAGAGGACGTTGCGGATGGGCATGCCGATCGAGGATAGCGGGCGGCCGGCGTCAGCGCACGGACGGCGTGAGCGTCCCGCGGCCGGCGGCCGAGCAGGAGCCGTGGCGCGGCACGCTCGAAGCACACCGTTCCTCGTGCGGCGGGGGCCGCGAGCATCCAGCGTTGGCGGCGATGCCTTCCGGCTGAACTGCCCTGGCGACCAGCGAGCGCCACCCCCGGAACGGACGTACAGAAGCCAGCGTCAGTGGCGGGGGGCGCTGGCTTCCGACTCAGGTTGGAGGGGACAGATCGCTTCGTTCCCCGGTTCCATCATCGGCCGCGCGGACGCGATCTGTCGCCGCGCCGCTCCGGCAGGCGAATCGCGCCGGCATGCGGAGGGGCGGCGACGCGTGCAGCGTCCGGCGGAATGGCGGCGACGCGAACCGCCGCCCCGGGTATGGGGAGGACAAATGTTCCATACGGGTGGCATCGCAGGACGACGCGGTCCTCCGAGAGCGCTGTGCTGGATTTTCATCTCGAGAGTATGGCGTCGGCCGGAGACGGCAATAACCGATACATCCATCGTAGCCGGTAGTCGGACGGAGACCCGCGATGAGGTCGGCGCCGTCGGTGAAGTGCCGGTACAGCGTGGCGGTCCCCGAATCGAGCAGCGTATCGAACATCGCGTGGGCGAGGGCGCGGCAGGCGTCGTGCGAACGCATTGAGTCCAGCGCCGCAGCCGCTTGCACCGTGATCCGTCGGCGGCACGTCCCCGGACGCCGCAGCGCCCCTCGCTGTCCGGCGCCGAAGGCGCTGTGCCGGCAGCCGCCGCAGCGCGACGCCCGCAGAGCAGCCCGCCCGCGACCAACTCCCGGCGAGGCCCATGCTATCCTGCATGCGTGAGCAGCCCCGATACCGCCTGGCCGCATCGACCCGCACTCACCGCCCGCATCAGCTCCCGCTGGCGCCGCGACCTCGTCTTCTTCTTCGTCGCCGCCGTCGTGATCGCGCTCGACCAGCTGACGAAGTGGCTGATCCGCTCGCATCTCGGCCTCTACGAGTCGTGGCCGGTGGGCAGCCAAGTTGGCTTCGTGCACGTCCTCAACAGCGGCGCCGCCTTCGGCATCCTGCAGGGACAGACGTCATTCCTCATCGTCACGAGCCTGCTCGGCCTCGGCGCCATCCTCCTGTATTACGTCTACCCACCGATGGATCACGGCATCATCCGCCTCGCCTTGGGCATGCAGCTGGGCGGCGCCATCGGCAACCTGTCCGACCGCATCCGCGTCGGCGCCGTGACGGACTTCATCCACGTCGGCCGCTTCCCCACCTTCAACATCGCCGATGCGAGCATCACGACGAGCGTCATCGTCGTGCTGCTCTTCTTCGCCTTCCAGGAGGACGTCGCGGCGAAGGAGCGCGCTGCTGCGACCTCCCCGCCGCCGCCCGATGCCGGCGCCGACGCCACCCCTGACGACTGAGTTCGTCGCCGATGCCAGCGCCGAGCGCCTCGACGTCTTCGTCGCCCGGCGCCTGCCCGAGCTGACGCGCTCGCGCGTGCGGCGCCTGATCGATGGCGGCCACGTGCGCGTCGACGGCGCCGGCGCGAAGCCCGGCCTGCGGCTCAACGCAGGGCAGCGTGTCACCGTCGAGCTGCCACCGCCCGTGCCCGCCGCAGCGCAGCCAGAGCCGATCCCGCTCGACGTCATCTTCGAGGACGCCGACCTGATCGTCATCAACAAGCCGGCTGGCATGACGGTGCATCCGGCGCCGGGCCACACCGCCGCGACGCTTGTGAACGCTGTCCTGGCGCACAGCGACGACCTCTCGGGCGTCGGCGGCGTCATCCGGCCGGGCATCGTGCATCGGCTCGACCGCGACACGTCAGGCATCATCGTCGTCGCGAAGAACGACGCCACGCACAACGCGCTCGCCGGCCAACTGAAGGAGCGCCAGGTCGAGAAGACCTACGTCGCGCTTGTCGAGGGCACACCGCAGCCGCCTGCAGGCACCATCGATGCGCCGATCGCGCGCGACCCGCGCAACCGTCAGCGCATGGCGATCGTCGAGGGCGGGCGTGAGGCGGTGACGGCGTACACGCTCATCGAGCGCTCCCGTGGCGTCTCGCTCGTCGAAGCGCGCCCGAAGACCGGCCGCACGCACCAGATCCGCGTCCATCTCGCCGCCATCGGCCACCCGATCGTCGGCGACCGGGTGTACGGCCACGCCTCAGCGCTCGTCGCGCGCCAGTTCCTGCACGCGCGGCGAATCGCCTTCACGCATCCACGCACGGGCGAGCGCGTCGAGTTCGAGGCGCCGCTGCCGGAAGACCTGCGGCGGACGCTGGAGGCGGCGCGCCGACTGTAGGGTGCCGTGGTTGGCTTTGGGGCACCGTGGCAGCATCCCGCCGCCCGCATCACCCACAGCGGGCGTTCACAACAGGTTTAGCGGGTCGACATCGACCGTCCACCCGGGCGGCAGGACGAAGTCACGGATCAGCGACGCCGGGTCGCGGCCACGCAGCAGCACGTGCCAGCGCCAGCGGCCACGCACGCGCTCGAAGAACGCCGGCGCCGCCGGCAGCACGTCGATCTCGCTGCCCAGCTCGCGCCGGCGCTCGTCGACCGCGCGATGCATGCGGGCCGCCTCTTCGCGCGCGAACCGCAGGTTCGTGTGCGAGAACAGCAGCCGCGTGAGCCGGCCGAACGGCGGATAGCCCAGACGCCCGCGCGCGTCGAGCTCCCTCGCGACGAAGCCGTCGTAGTCGTAGCGCGCCGCGGCGGCGACGGCGTCGTGGTCCGGCGTATACGTCTGGACGATGACACGCCCCGGCCGCTCGCCGCGACCCGCCCGGCCGGCGACCTGCGTGATCAGCTGGAACACGCGCTCGCCGGCGCGAAAGTCCGGCAGATGCAACCCGACATCGGCGCTGATCACGCCGACGACGGTGACGGCCGGCAGGTCCAGGCTCTTCGCCACCATCTGCGTGCCGATGAGGATGTCGGCATCGCGCGCGAGGAAGCGGGCGAGGATCCGCTCGTGCGCGCCGCGGCTGCGCGTCACGTCGCGATCCCAGCGGAGCAGGCGCGCGTGCGGGAAGGCGCGCGCCGCCTCCGCCTCCACCTTCTCGATGCCGGCGCCCAGCAGTCGCACGCGCGGGCTGCCGCACTGCCGGCAGGCGGCGGGCAGTGCCGCGCGACGATTGCACTGATGGCAGACGAGCCGGTCGTACTGGCGATGGAACGTCAGCGCCAGGCTGCACGAAGGACAGAACGGCACGTTGCCGCAGTCGCGGCACTGGACGTGATTGGCCAACCCGCGCCGGTTGAGGAAGAGCAGCACCTGCTCGTCGCGCGCCACCGCCTCCTCGACCGCCTCCCGCAACTCGCGGCTGAACATGCTCTTGTTGCCGGCGTGCAACTCCTCGCGCAGGTCGACGACGCGGATCGACGGCATCGCCGGCGACGCGACCGGCCGCCCCACGCCCGCTGCGTCGACCACCGGCCGCACCCGGTCCGGCAGCGTCAGCAACGTCGAGGCGCCGCGGTCCGCGCGTTCCATCGAGACCACGTCCGGCGTGGCGCTGCCGAGCACGACGACGGCCGATGTGAGGCGCGCCAGCTCGAGCGCCACGTCGCGCGCATGGTAGCGGGGCATCACCTCCGACTGCTTGTACGTCGGCTCGTGCTCTTCGTCGACGACGATCAGCCCGACGTCCGGCTGCGGCGCGAAGACCGCCGACCGCGCGCCGATCACCACGTCATACGCGCCGCGCGCGATGCCGTGCCACTGGTCGAACAGCTCACCGTCGCTGAGGCCGCTGTGCAGCACCGCCACGCGGTCGAAGCGCTCGCGGAAGCGGCGCAGCGTCTGCGGCGTCAGCGCGATCTCCGGCACGAGCACGATCGCCCGGCGGCCGTCGGCGATGCAGCGGGCGAGCGCTTCGAGATAGACCTCCGTCTTGCCGCTGCCCGTCACGCCGTGGAGCAGGAAGGTGCGATGCGCGTGCGCATCAAGCGCCGCCGCCACTGCGGCCGCCGCTGTCGCCTGCGCCGCGAGCAGCTCCGCCGGCGGCCGCTGCACGACAGCCTGATCCGCGAGCGGGTCGCGCTCGACCGCGCGCGCGTGCACCGTCGCCACGCCGAGGTCCGTGAGCCAGCGAACGGTGGCGGCGTCGACGCTCAGCTCAGCCCGCAACTCCGGCAACGGCCGCGCGCCGGCATCGAGCGCCGCGATGGCCGCATGCGCCTGCACCGAGCGGCGGCTGCGCCGGAGCCGTCGCACCTCCTCCGCCGCCTCGAGCGGCGCGGCGACAAGCGCGACGTTGTCGGCGTTGCGATCGTAACGGACGACGCCGGCGCGCACGAGGCGATCGAGGTTCGCGCGCCCGCCGGCGATGCGCGCCGCCGCCGCGACAGGGAGCGCGCCGTTCTGCAGCAGCTGCTCGACGACATCGCTGCGCCGCGAGCGCTTCGGCGGCTCCGTCGCATCGATGCGGCGGCGCGCCTCCGGCAGCGGCACGGCGAGCGCCACCACCTCCAGCGTCCGCGCCGCGATCCGCGGCCGCGCCAGCTCGTACGCGCGGGCGATCAGGCCGCGCTGTTCGAGCTGCGACAGCGGCGCCTCGATGGCGGCGAACGTGAGATCCGCCCGCAGATCGTCGATCTCAATCTCGCGGTGCGCGGCGACCGCCGCCAGCGCCTCCCGCTGCCTCGGCGTCAGGTCGAGGCCGTCGACCTGCGCGGCGTCAACGAGCGGCCGGACGATGGTGACCGGCTTGCGCTCGAAGCCGGGCGGCAGCATCAGCGCCACGGCATCAAACAGCGGCGCCAGGTAGCGCTCGCTGATCCAGATCGCGAGGGCGGTGCGCTCAGGGCTGACGAGCGCCGCCGTGCCGATGACCGACTTGATCGGCCGGATCTTCTCCGGCGGCGAGAACACCGGCGTCTCGTGCACTTCGACGACGACGCCCTGGACGACGCGGCGCCCGAACGGCACATACACCGCGCAGCCGACCCGCACGTCGAGGCCGTCCGGGACCAGGTAACTGAACGCCTGGCGATGCGGGAACGTCGTATGGACCGCAACTTCGGCGTAGAGCCGGACTGCCGACGCGACGCCGCCACCCGCAGCGCCTGCAGGCGCGCCGACGGAAGCATCGCTTGTGCCGGAGCCTGCGAACGGATCGAGCACGAGATCACCCGCAGCGCCTGCAGGCGCGCCGACGGAAGCATCGCGGTCGGACGTGGCCATCATGTCGTGATCGTAGCGCCACGGACACGCCGGCGGAGCGTCTCTCGTGTCATGCCCGACCCCGTCCCGACGACGCGCCCGCGCCCGCCTGCTGCGGTTCCGTGAAGGCGGCGATCGGCGGGCGGGGGCTCGTTGGGGCGGAACGCGCCGGGGCGGACGCCGTCCGCGGACGCGAAAACGGGAAGGCAGCATCCTGCCGGCCGGCTCAGGCGCGCGTGCGCTCCTTGATGCGCGCGGCCTTGCCGGTGAGACCGCGCAGGTAGTAGATGCGCGAGCGGCGCACCTTACCCTGTCGCATCACCTTCACGTTTTCCAGCCGCGGCGAGTGCAGGTTGAACGTGCGCTCGACGCCGACGCCGTGGGCGATGCGCCGCACGGTGAAATTCGCGCCGGCACCGCCGTTGTTGCGGCGGATCACCACGCCCTCGAACACCTGCGTGCGCTCACGCTCGCCTTCGACGACCTTCGCGCTCACGCGCACCGTATCGCCGGGGCCGAAGGCCTCGATGGCGCTGTTCTCGCTCAGTTCGATCAGATCGCTTACGTCCATAACCGAAGCAGGGTACCGGAACGTCGCCGACGCCGCAACGGCGTAGATGGGCTTGTCGACGGGCGGTGATTCTGCCACTCCGAACCTGGGCCGCGATGCTGTCACTCCGTGAGAGGCAGCATCACCTTGAACAACACCGAACGACGAACAGCACCGAACGACGATGCGTCGACTCCCTGCGTCGACCCCGCACGCGGTGTCCGGATAGCAGATCACCCGCACGTCGGCCCCCACGCGCGGGCCCGGCATGGCAGGCGCCGGCGACGCTGGGCTACACTGGTGGGTACCGGAACGGGCGATGACGACCTCCGCGTCGGCGCGGGGCGAGGCGGAGGAGGCATGCGGACCATCGGCCGTCGTTCGCCCCTCTCGGCATGTCCTCCGGCGTCGCCCGGATCGCCATCGCCTCGCTCACACGCCACTGACGGCGCCGGCGGCGGGCTGCGGTTGCCGTGGCCGGGCCACTGGCGCGCGCTCGCCGCGTTTACCGCCCTCGCCATGGTCACACTCCTCACCGCCGCGTGCGCTGGCGGCGATGGCCCGCGGCGCGGCGCGCGGCCCGCCCAGGCGGCGCAGCTGACGCCGTCGGCGACGGAGGTCGCCGCCACGCCGCAGTCGCAGGCGCTGCGCAGCATCGCCACGCCGCAGACGCTGCCGGTGACCCCCGTCACCCGGACCTACAGCGTCGCCGACCCGAAGTTCGAGCCGCTCCCCGGCGCGCGGGCGATGTACGGCGCGTACAGCGGCGGCTCGTACAAGATCGAAGTGCCGACGCGGTGGAACGGCGACGTCGTCTACTTCGCTCACGGATTCCGCGGCAGCTCGCCGTCCCTCACCGCCGACCCGCCGCCGATCCGGCAGTACCTCATCGACCGCGGATACGCCTGGGCAGCGTCGAGCTACTCGCAGAACGGCTACGAGCCCGGCGTCGGCGCGCGCGATACCTTCGCCCTGCGCGACGTCTTCGCACAGAAGGTCGGCACGCCGAAGCGTCAGTACCTGTACGGACAGTCGATGGGCGGGCAGGTCGTCACCTACTCGCTCGAGCGGTACCCGACCGCCTACGACGGCGCGCTGAGCGAGTGCGGCGTCGTCGCCGGACGCGAGATTCTCGACTACTTCCTCAGCTGGGGCACGCTTGCCGCGTATTTCAGCAACACTGACCTGCTCGGCGTGACGAGCAGCGCCAACGCGCTCGGCGCCCGCATCAAAGATGTCGTCGCGCCGGCGCTCGGCACGGCGGCGGACCCGACGACGCAGGGGCGCGCCTTCGCCGATGTGATCGAGAACCTGACCGGCGGCCCACGTCCGTTCTTCCGCCAGGGCTTCGCGGCGCAGTACGCGCTCAACTTCCTCGTCCTCGTCGACGCCGCGGGCAACGCCGGCCCGTCGAACGCGGCCGCCGACAACACGACGACGACGTACCGCATCGACGACGGCTACGGCGTCACCACGGCGCAGCTCAACCGCGACATCGCGCGGGTCGCCGCAAACCCCGCGTACCGTGACCCGAAGACCTATCCGGAATTCGGCCCCGAGACGGGGAAGATCGCGCGGCCGCTCCTGACGATCCACGGCACCGGCGACCTCTTCGTGCCGATCAGCCAGGAGCAGTCGTACCGTGCGCTCGTCGACGCCGCCGGCAGCGGCAATCTGCTCGTCCAGCGGGCGATCCGCAGTGCCGGCCACTGCACCTTCACCGAACAGGAGCGCGAGCGGTCGTTCGACGACCTCGTCGCCTGGGTGACGCAGGGGAAGAAGCCCGCCGGCGATGACCTGCGCGGCGAGCTGAGCAACGTCGGCCTCGCCTTCACGCAGCCGCTGCGCCCGGACGACCCTGCGGCCGCGGCCCCGTCGCCGTGACCGTCATGCAGCAGCGCCGCCGCATGACGTGCGGCGCCCTGATACGCCGACGGCGCCCTCCGCACGTCGCCGCAACACCGACACCGACCTCCCGCGCCTCCCCAGATCCAACCTCGAACGCCCACCACCCGACACCGCCGCCAATCGCCCGCACGTCCCCGCGCCCCTCTCGTACCTACACCGCACCTCTCACCGCCTGTCCATACAGCGCCTCCATCGCCGCGGCGTTGTCCTGCCAGCGATAGTGCTCCGCCACGAACGCGCGTCCCGCGGCCCCCATCGCACGCCGCAGCGACGCATCGCGCGCCAAGCGCTCGACCGCGGCGGCGAGCGCCGGCGGGGCCGCCGGCGGCACGAGGATGCCCGTCACGCCGTCGACGACGACGTCCGGGATGCCGTGAATGTCCGACGCCACCACCGGCAGCTCCATCGCGCTCGCCTCGATCGCCGAGACGCCGAAGCCCTCCCACGTCGACGGCATCGCGAAGATGTCCATCCGCTGCAGCGCCTGCGGCACGCGCTCGTGCGGCAGATCGCCGGCGAACTCCACACGATCGGAGATGCCGAGGCGCGCCGCGAGCCGCTGGAGCGCCGGGCGCGACGGCCCGTCGCCCACGAGCAGGAGCGCCACGTCGACCCCGCGCGTACAGAGCATGGCGACGGCGCGCAGCAGATGCTCGATGCCCTTTTCCGGCGACAGGCGCGCGACTGCGCCGACGGTGATCCGATCGTCGGCCTCGTGGGGAAGCGGGCGGAAGCGCGCGAGGTCGACGCCGTACGGCACGACGACCACGCGCCGGCCTGCGGGCATGTACGGCGCCGTCGCCGTCGCCAGCCGCGCGCCGGTCGCCGTCACGATGTCCGCGCGCCGGAGCGCGAAGCGTGTGATCCAGGCGTGCAGCGGCGAGAGGCGCGGCGCTTCGAGGATGTCCGTCCCCCAGACGGAGACGATGGACGGCCGGGCGCCAGAGAGCCCGGCGAGGAAGCCGTAACTCGTCAGGTGCAGCGCGTGCACAAGGTCAGGACGAAGCTCGCGTATCAGGCTCGTGACGCGCGGTGCGTGGAGCAGGTAGCGCGGCTTGCCCAGGCACTCGAAGCCGTCGACGTAGTGCACCGTCGCGCCCGCGATCTCCGCCGGCCGAAACGAGATCACGTGCGCATCCCAGCCCGCGGCGACGAAGTGCTCGACCCAGCGTCGGGTGTGGATGTACGGCGCGTCGGCGAGGTAGACGACGTTCACGCCGACGTGCGGGGTCGCCGGCGGCGCACGGCGGGCGCGCGGAACATCGCGGACGATGGCCGTCGGCGAGCGGCGTTCGACATGCGGCTATTGTAGACGCAGACGCGGCTCTTCCTCCGCTGCGAATAGCGGATCGCCCTGCCAGCCGCCGCCGGGAGCTGTCCCCAAGGGGGTGACGCCCGTACCCGCAGGGTGCCCGCCGATGCGCCCCGCGCGCGGGCGCGGCCTCCGGCACGCGCGCAGCGGTGCGGCTCACCGGGCCGGCGGTCGTGGCTCGATCAGCGCAACGGGATGCCGTTGTACAACAGGTCGTCGTCGCCGGTGAAGACGTCCGTCGTGAGGTTCGCCAGCGCCACGATCGGCCGGTCCGACTCGAGGATCGCCGTGCCGGCGAAGCCATCGGGCAGAATGCCCTCCTGGTTCTGGAAGACGGTGAACTCGCGGAACGCCCGCACCGTGTACGACTGCTCGCCGCCGGGCAGGTCGAGCCCCAGGTAGCGGATGCGCACGTTCGCCTGGCCGCCGTCGGCGACGAGCACCCGGAACCACGAGTTCCAGCCGTTCTTGCCCTGGTACGGCCCGTAGTTCTTGTTCAGCACCGGCAGCAGCACGCGCGTCGCGCCGTCCTGCGGCGTGAAGCCGGCATAGTTCGTGAACGTGTCGGCGAAGGCCGTGTTGCGGCTGACGATGACGCCGATCGGCTGCGTCGACGTGATGCGTCCGGTGCCGACGAAGTTCCGCGGCAGCGCGTCGCCGGGCGCCAGGCAGTTGGCGTAGTCGTCGCGCTCCTGGAAGCACAGCCGCGCGCCAGCGACGGTCAGCGTGTTCTGCTTCGCCACGAACGCATTGCCGCGGTCCAGGTCGAAGCCCTCGAACCGGATCGTCACCTGCGCCGGCCGGCTCGGGTCCTTGTTCTCGATCTGGAAGTGTGTGCTGAAGCCGTTGAACGGCCCCACCTGCCGGTCGACGAGCGGCAGCAACACCGTCGTACTCATCTGGCTGTCGTCGAGCGCGCGATACGAGCTGAACGGATTGTAGATGCTGTTCCACGTGTCGGCCGTCGCCGTCAACAGCTGCTTGTCAGCGGGAACGCCGGCGGCGTTGGTCGACGTCTCGATGCGGACGGAGCCGGTGAAGCCGGCCGGCACGCCGAAGCTGTCGGGGTCGCGGAAGAGCGTCGCTCGCGGCGCCAGCGGCCGGCCGCCGTTCGGGCAGCCGGGCTGCCTCGCGCCGCTCGTGCCGAGGCGATACGGATCCCAGGCGATCTCGCCGTCGGTGTAGTTGCTGAGATAGGTGATGGTGACGCAGGCCGTTACGCTGTCGCTCAGATTCTGCACCGCGAAGCGGCCGTTCCAGTCGCGCTGGGCGCCGTCCTTGTTGGCGATGAGCGGCAGGTACATCTTCGCCGAGCCGGCGTTCAGCGTCGTCGTGTTGCCATCGACCATGAAGGCGCCGTTTCGGCGGACGTCTTTCGCCTGCAACGCGACGATCGGCTGGTCGCTCTCGATCACCGCGGAGCCGCGATATCCCTGCGGCAGCTGCGGCTGGTTCGCCTGGAAGAACGTCCAACCCTGCCCGGGGCCGATCGGCGGACAGCCGGCCGATGGGCAGGCGTCCTGCGCCAGCTGCGCGCCGGACTCGCTGTAGTAGGTCACAGTCACCGTCGCGTCGCTCGCGCCAATGTTCTGCACCCGCACCCACGAGTTCTCGGCGCCGAACGTGAACGCCATCATCGTACTGGCGTCGGCCGGCGGGGGCTGCGTCCTGCGGAACGACGAGACGCCGCCGGAGGCCAGCGCCGAAAGCGAAAGAACCGCGACGGCCAGCATCGGAAGCCGGAGGTCGCGCAGTCCTCGCCACGCCGGTATTCGGATGTGCCGCATCACCGGATCCTTCCGTCCACCGCCACCCGCGGCATTCTACGGGCGCCGGATCGAAGCGGTCAACCGGATGTTGGATGTTCGATGCCGGACGTGGCGATGCGAAGTTGAGGCCCGGAGACCAACGCGGCCCGCAACGCACGGTCTGGCACCCCCGGCAGGATTCGAACCTGCGACCGTCGGATTAGAAGTCCGGTGCTCTGTCCACTGAGCTACGGGGGCGTTTCAGGCTCTCAATCAGCCTACTAAGTCTCTAGTTTCCGCTTTCTTGCTGCCGCTCAAGGAGCATGAAGGTGAATCTGGCACAAGCGATAGAACGTTATCCGGCGCATCTCGGTGGGCGTGGCATTAGCGTAGAAACGCAGAGCAAGTACCTCTACGAACTTCGTCAGCTTTCTCGGCTGATGGTCAACACGGATTGGCCGACTTACGCCGCGTTGGCCGACTGGCAGTCGAGCTTCCCTGCTCTCACGAAGACAACGGTGCATCATAAAGTGACCGCCATCAAGGCGTTCTTCCGGTGGGCCGTTGATATGGGCTACATCACGACTGACCCCGCCGAGAAGCTCGTCGTTCCGAAACGCCCCAAGACGCTGCCGGAGACTCTTACCGACAGCCAAGTGGACTACCTGCTTCACAAGTGGGAGCCGTACTACATGAAGCGCGACGGTTTTCTAATTGACCGCGACAAGGCGCTCGTGAAGGTGTTCATTATGACGGGCCTGAGGCGAGCGGAACTGACGGCATTGAACGTCGGAGATGTGAGCCTCGAAGGTCGAGCGGTGGCAGTGAGGTCTGGCAAAGGCGACCGCGATAGGACGGTAATCATCCCCAAGAACGTCATTCCCGAACTGCGTGCGCTGACGCAACGACGTGAGTACGATGAGCCGCTATTTGTCGGCAAAGGTGGTGAGCGGCTGGCTCCGAACGCCATCAACGAGATGTTCCATCGGAAGATTTCCAACGCACTCGGACGCCGCGTGACACCGCACATGTGCCGACATGCTTACGCGACTTACCTCGTGAACCGTGGCGTCCCGTTGCACCAGATTCAGACACAGCTTGGGCATTCGAGCCTGACGACGACGCAGATTTACCTCCACGCCACACAGCGCGAGGTGAGGGATTCGATGGATGTCTTGGATGACCTAGCGTAAACTGACGGCTGGTTGAGGCGTAGAAGCCCCGGCATCCGACCGGGGCTTCTCTACGTCTGAGAGCGGTGACCTCTCACGCAGCCTCGGAGCGACTCGGCACACCAACTAGCCGGTACTCCCACAGGGTGCCACCGAGGTGGCGCTTCTCAATGTCGAACCCCTTCTTTCTGAGCGTGTGGATAATCGCGCCGAACCGGAAGCTGGTAGCGTCAACCATGTCCTGCTGACTGTGCCACTGGCCGTCACCTAGCATGGTGACCATCGACCGTTCGTAGTTGGGCAAGACCTCTAGCCAAGCTCGGTAGGATTCCCGTTCCTCGCGTGTCATGGGCTTTCTCCTTCTCTCTCTTATATGTTCGGATTGAAGCCACCGAGATTGAACGGCTCACCGGCCCGCCGTAACCCACGACCATAGCGCCGGACTCAAAAGGAGGTGTTGGCACGTCGCCCGGTCGCCACCTGCCGGAGTATCACGCGTCTACGCCTATCCGCGTCAGCCGACAGAGCGTTTGCTTTCCACGCTGACCCGACGATTTCGTGCGCTGCTCGGCCTTTGGTTGAATCTGACGCGAGACCTCGGCGAGGTGACCTCAGCGTAGAAAGCCCCGTCCGAGCCGGTTTTGACATCGAACACACGTCACGCGCTCGCAGGTTCCGCCGCGCGGAGGCGCGCGCATAGCCGGAGATGCCCATTCTCGGCGCTACGACGCGATTGTGGGCGTGTTAGCGCGGAAGTAGAGTATCTGGTCAATTAGGTACCTTAGGTCTCTGATGCCATAGCGTTTCTTCTGCCGACCGCGTTTCCCGGAGCCGTCAAGCAGACGATAGGAAATCGGCGCGCGAGCCGATACTATGAGGGACAACTGAATAGCATCCAGAGTAGGCGCGAGGGGGATTGACCCACCTCGACTCCTCGGCAACCGACCGGCCACGGCACGGTGCCAAGAATGATGCGGCTCCCGGCGGAGCAAATCGTGGCGTGACGGCCTCAATGGCCGTTTGTCGTTCCTCCGGGTTCCGCACGTCGATGACCGGCGCGAATCTAGGAGGACACATGCAGAACTCAACCGGCGCTCTTCCAAGACCCTCCTTCGGGACGCCGCGCTATCGCGCGCGACTGAATGGATGGGCGATTGACCCGCAGGAAGTTGCGCCCCCGCCCCACGCTTGGCGGCAGTGTCCGTGCCAACAAGACCTCAGCTTGAACGGCTGTGCGTGCGAATGCCACGGACACAAGCCGCTGCCGATACCACTCCGCCGCCGTTGGAACGGCCAGTGTACGGCGCGCATCATCGACATCGTGACCCGCGACAAGAGAACGCCCGGTGAGTTGAACCGAGAGCGACGTGAGCGTGTTGCCTCAACGCGACAGCCGAAGCTGTTCGAGTCAACCGGGAGGGGTGACAAGTGGTAAGCGAAAACGTTGAGACCGGCATCATCACTGGCATCATCGACTGTGGCAGCATCGTGCAGGTACTCATCCACACAGAGGATGGACTGTCCGTTCTCGCGGCGGACGGCAATATGTTCCGGCGTGCCGAGGCGGAGTGCGGTCGGCTCGGCGGGGTGCATGTGGAGTTCATGCAGAATGGATGGGGCGGACTTGAATGGTTCGCGCCGCTTGAAACGGAGGAGTACTGATGAACGAACCGCCGGTCACGAACGCGGGCGGCGATGTCCTCTGTCCGAATTGCCGCCGGTTCATCCCGGTGGAGTATGACGCCGACTTCTGTGTGTTCGGGCGGCACAAGAGGAAAGAGGCCGTCGAAGAGCAGGACTCGCAGCACAAGGTTTAACCCCTTCGGCGGTGGCCCCAAACGACTTCACCCAAGTGAGTAGTTAAGGCTGTCTGTTGTCGCCGAGAAAAAATCCGCAGAAAAATGGAACGCCCCTAACGGCGCTCAGAGTCGCAAAGGGTGTGGGAGGTGCGGTCACATGGTGCGACGTATTCACGGTATGACGACAGGCCAGACGAACCGCGTTTGCGAGAAAGTCTTGGCTCTCACGCGGGAATGGCTGCTCGAACACGCTGCTACTGATGACCTCCTCGTCGGCGCGGCGGCGATGGCTGATTTGAATCGCGACTGCTACGTCGGGTTGGCAGAGTGCTCCTACACGTCGGCGGACGGACAATCGGTCAGCCAGCAACTCGTATGGCGGCTCGACCACACGTTCGCGGCCATAGGCGAGCCAGAAGTCAGGCCCACTCTGGGCAGTTAGACCGCATAGCCGCCTGACAGCGCCTCTAGCGAGATGTTCCCACCGTTGAGGGACAGGATGAGGTGACAGACGACAGTAAGATGTAGGGCCGGAGGTCTTCGTCTTGGAACCTATGTTTACGCTTCCCTACTCGGAATACGCAGTCGCGCAGCAACTTCAAGAGGTGCTCCCGAAGAAGGACGGCTACGCGATAAGCATCCCACTAGGCCGCCAGAACAAAGGGTGGGACTTGATAGCGCATTCGTCAGAGTCCCATCGTGCTGCGACCATCCAAGTGAAGAGTTCTCGCTCGTACAGTGGAGTCCCCGCGAAGACATCGCGGGCGCGGAAGCGATTCACGCACTACTTCTGGTTCAATAACTTCGAGTGGCAGACGAACGCAGCGGACTTCTACGTGCTCTTCGGGCTGTACCCGCTTCCCGATGGCAAAGCCTTAGACAAATCAACGCCGTCGAAGTGGTGGGTTCACCGCTCGCTGTTGTTCACGTCGCAAGAGATGAAGGAGTTCCTCGACCCTATCGAAGGAAAGTTCTTCGACTTCGGATTCGACATCGACAACCGGCACTGTCTTCGCCGAGTCCGAGGGGCACAGCATCCGGGCGAAGAGTGCTTTGAGGACTTCATATTTGCTAACCGCGCCACCGACCTAAGAACCTTCCTCGCTGCCGGGAAGGTAAGTCATCAAGTGCTCAAGCGACATTGAGGGCACGCCGCAGTTGTTCGAACGGGTACCTGCGTCACGAACGGCGCACCTTGCCGCCACGGATGCGGTGCAATCGACGTACGAAGTTCGCAGGGTCAATGCTGAGAGCCGCCGTGATGTCGAGTAGTTCTATGACATCAATCCGGCGCTCCCCTCGCTCGTACTTCGACACGTAGCTCTGCGGACGGGCGAGCACCACGGCGAGTTCCGCTTGAGTCATGCCCGCCCGCTTTCGGGTCTCGACGAGAAGGTCTCGGAACCTCCGGTAGTCCTCGGTGAATACCGAGCGGGTCAACGTTCCATCTCTCGTGCCGCTTCGCAACGCATGGCACATGGATAGAACCTGAGACAGGTTTAGCCCAAAACGGGTTCAGCATCAGAGGCACACAGCCGACACTGATTTGAGCGGCTCACGCGGCTGTGGCTTTGTCCGACCGACATGAAGACTCTGGGACTTGAAGGGAGAACGCGAGTGAGTCTGGCGAAAGTTGTCTTCCCTTCCGCGACTGTGACGCGCGCCTGTCTCCACTGCGGCGCAGAACTTCCTGCCAACGTCGTGAATTGCGGCGGTTGTGGGGAGTGGTACGAGGCAAACGAACTACAGATACTACTTGCATCGGCGCGAGAGTTGGGCCTTCTTTCTTCATCGCCGAAGATGAAGAAGACGTTCCATTTTCGGGTGCCTAGGGTCATGCGCCTAGGCGGCAACCCGTTAGGCGCACTGGTTGGTTCGTTGGTGTTGTCAACACCTGCGTTCGTTATCAACTCGATACTCGACGGGCGCGCCAACACGGAGTTCCAAAGCAGGTTGAAGAGCACCGAGCACACATGGAAGCTGCTCGTCTACACGCATCGTGGATTGCATTTGCCATCAGGTGTGACGATACGCGCGTTCTCCACCGTCTTTGAGCAAAGGTTCATTCCAGAAGTTCGTGAGGACAAGAGAGATGCGTGCAGAAGTTGGGCACGTTCGCTTGAACTGGAAGCCTACAACTATGCCGCGAACGTAATCCACAGCCCTGTTCCAGCCGCCCTCATCTCTGACTAGAACGATAGGTACGACCATCGCCGTGGAGATACGGGCGGTCAACGAGTCGTACTACACGGTCGATGTGCCGGTGAAGGCGAACACGGATGACCCGAAGATAGAGGTCGGTGGCCGCTGGCCGCTCACGAATTGAGAGCCGACCGTTGTGAGGGGCGGGGCCGTCGTGCGGTCGGCGAGGCGCGTATGGGCCTATCAGGTGTGAGGCGTCAACGGCGTCGTGTGACGCGCGGAAGCCACGCCACGACGGCACCCCTACGGCCCGCGTGCGCGAGGGATACCGAATCTGACGAACCGCATAATGTGACGCCCGGAAGCCACCCACGATGAACGCCCCTACACGCCCACGGAGACCTTAACGGCGCGTTCCCGTCCGTTACCGGCGGTTGTCGTCGCGGAGTTAGTCCGTCTGCCCCGGCTCTCCCGGTCGCCGCGCGTGGCTTCCACTACTCCCTTACAACCGCCACATAGCTCCGTGTGCGCCGGATGGCTCGTGCGTGGGGGTGTTCGCCGCGCGGTCTAAGGGAACGGGCGCTTCGCCGGGTACGGGTTTGTGCCGAGACTCTTACCGTACGCGGTTCTCGTTTACACAGTGGCCGGTCGCGACCTAGGCGAGGTCAGGCCGATGGGTGCACCGCCGGTCACGCCCCGGCAGTCTCACCGGGAGAGGCTCAGGAGGCCGAACGATGTCCTACGGCAAACTCAGCAAGGAAAAAGTCCGAAGAGCGGCGGCGGAAGACTTCTTCGATGAACTGTTCTTCCACCTCGATGACCTAGAGCTAATCGAGTTGCGCTACAAACCGGTAGACGGAAAGCGGTTCGACCAGAAATGGGTGCGAGCCAGCAAGGTTGTCGAGATAGCCAGCAAGCTCCAAGACAAGAACGATGTCTACTTTGGCGTCGTGCCGCGTGTTGGCCGCTTCGGTGACGCGGAGCACACCGGTCAGATTACGACACTGTGGGCAGACGTGGATGCGAAGTGCTTCCGGGGTGGCAAGGCGGAGGCACTCCTCTCGCTCAACAGTATGCCAGTACGTCCTTCCATCGTTGTCGATAGCGGCAACGGCTATCACGCGTACTGGCTCCTCAAGTTCAGCGAGACGATTTCACGTGAAGACGCAAAAGCCTCGATGGATGGCATCAGAGGATGGCTTGATGGGCGGGCGACTAAGCCTCTCGATTCGGTCGGTGATATGGCGCGAATCCTTCGAGTCCCATACACCCTCAACCACAAAGACGTGAAGAACCCACAACCCGTTAGGACGGTGCTGTTCAAGCCATCGCGTCGATACACGGTCGAGGAGTTCAAATCGAGCGGTCTGTATCACACGGTGGGTGTGAGGCCCACGACGCGGACGAATGGCACTACGCCGCACACAAGCGGACTCGCTGATGAGAAGCTCATTCACAAGGCTACCGACGCGGCGAACGGCGAATGGTTCACCGGCCTCTATGAAGGCAATTGGGAGGCTGCCTATCCATCCCAGTCGGAGGCTGACTTAGCTTTAGTTGGCTCTCTGGCGTTCTGGACTGGCGGAGATGCGGAACAGATTGACAGGTTGTTTCGCGCGTCTGGGTTGTTTCGTGACAAGTGGGACGAGCGACACAACAGTGCGGGCATGACCTACGGCGAGATTCAGATTGACAAGGTGCTGTCCACCGCGACCGAGTTCTACCGCAATGGTTCCGGCCACTCCAGCGAGCCATCCGCTTCTAGCCATAGGTTGGAAGAGGTAATCGCAAAGGCGAGGACGGCGAAAGAGCTATGCGAAGCCACACCGGAGAAGGTGGACTGGCTGTTGCCCGGTTATGTGGCTGTGGGTGCGCTCACGGAAATCGTCGGAAAAGCGAAGTTCGCCGGAAAGTCCACATTCATCGGCTACATGCTAGATGCCGTACTGGGCGGGAAGCCATTTCTAGGTCACGACACCCAACGCACGCCTGTTGTCTACATCACGGAAGAATACGACAGTACGTTCCGCCAACTTCTGACGCGAACCAACCTAACGAACAGGGAGGACTTGATTTCGATAGGACGCGCTGCGGGACTCGGCATGACGTGGCGCGACTGGGTGGAGGTCGGACGTGAACTCTGCGTCCGCAACTCGGCTCGGTTGCTCGTGGTCGATACAGTGGGCGGTCTGGCGGGGTTACGTGGTGATGACTCCAATTCGGCTGGCGAAGTGACGAACGCCTGTAACCTTCTGCGTGATGTAGCTGCACAGGGAATCGCGGTAGTCGCCGTCATTCACGAGCGCAAAGCGGGCGGCAACCTTGTTGATGCCGCTGTCGGCAGTCTGGCGTACGCCGCGTCGGCGGACATCATCGCTCGCATCAAGCGCGTGCCAGAGAAGGAGGCCGACGATAGTACGAGGGTGCGAATCATCGAGGCAATCGGACGCTACGGGGAGCAAACCCCGGAGCAACTGACCATTGAGTTGACGGACGGGAAGTATCGAGTGCTAGGAGCCTGTCCCTTTAGTGGAACATGCCGCGCGGGATGCGAAGTGGTCTGGCTTGACGCGCGAGCTGCGTGATCGTTCGGATGAGGCAGCTCGCGGCAGCCTCAGGCGGCCGCCCAGACCTTGCCGAGCTTGAGCAGGTTGCTGGCGGTACACACCAGACTCCACTCGGCGCTCACCGCGTCTCCGCCACGCCTTAGGAACTGACGGAAGCCGCGCGCAAACTTCGCCTGACCGATGACGGGCTCCACTGTCTGCTTCCTGAGCTTGTACTTCTCCTTGCCCTCCCGGCTGCGCAGGCGCTCCCGCATCCGGTTGCGATGCGGCCAGCGGTTGCTGGAGCGGGCGGGCGCAGGGTCGGCGTCAGGAGGCTCATCACGACGGTAGCGTCTGAGTGCGATCACGGCGTAGACACCCGCCTCGTCCAGCGCCGCAAAGTTGCCCTCGGAAGCATAGCCGGCGTCGGCGCTCAGTTCCTTCGGCGCGCGGCCATGGCGATCGATGATCTGCTGCAGCATTGGCCGCAGGCGCTGGACGTCCGGCGGTGCGTGCGAGACTTCGCACGCGACGATGATCTGGCTCTCAGCGTCCACCGCGATCTGCGCGTTGTAGCACTGCTGGAAGCCGTCCGGCGTGTGCATGATGCGTGATTCCGCGTCCGTGAAGTTGGTCTGCGCTTTGGGATGCACCGTCGCCGCGGCGGGATCCTGCCCGGCACGCGTCACCTTCTCCCTCGCCTCCTCTTCCAGCCGCGCCTGCGCGGTCTCCACCTTGTGCAGCCGCTTCAGCGTCTCCTCCCAGCCCTCCGGCAGGCTGAAGCCGTCGTCGTCCGGGCCGTGTTCCTCGTCCTCCTCGGCGTCTTCCTCATCGGCGCGCTGAAACCAGCCCGCGACCTGCTCCTCCAGCGATGTGCGCTTCGCCAGGAGCCGCCCGTAGCTCATCGCCTTGTGCTTGGAGGCGTTGGCGCGCACCTTCGTCCCATCCAGTGCGACATGGCCGAGCCGTACCAGCCCCGCCTCGCGGCAGAGCTCCAGAACCTGGCTGAACAGCCCCTGCAACTCGTCCTGGAAGCGCTTGCGGAAGGTGGAGATGGTGCGGAAGTCGGGGCGGGCCCAGTCCGTGAGGTAGAGGAAACTGACGTTGTCGCAGCAGGCGGCCTGCAGCCGGCGCGAGGAGTAGATCCCGCGGCAGGCGCCGTAGAGCAGCAGGCCGACCATCGCTTCCGGGTGAAACGGCGGCCGCCCCCGCTCCGCGCGGTAGGACGCGTGGATGCGGCTGAGATCCAGCTGAGTCACCACGCGCCGCACGACGTACACGGGGTCCTGGGGGCTGATGACCTCCGTCAGCGAGGCGGGTAACAGAAAGGCTTGGTCGGGTGTGTGTCGATGGTAAGGTCGCATGTCCAAATGATCATGCGCTTACCTGTTCCTGTCAATAAATGGACAGGCTCCTAGGCGAAGGCGCGTCATGGGCGGTTCTACAGGCGAGAGAGGCAATCATCGAGGGGTTCGAGGACAGAGGTGAGATTACACTCGATGAAGTCGCAAGCGGGAGCATCCGTCGTGGTTCGGCACAGACCGCCTTCAAGCAACTTGAAGACGAGGACATTGCGGAGAAACTGGGTGAGGGAAAGCGGGGAGACCCCTTCCGGTATCGACGGCGGATGTAGATGTTTCCGCCAGCCTACTGTATCGCCCGTTGGCAGAAACAATGGGGCACCGTTTGTTTTCTACCGCCCCGTAGTTGAACTGGCAGAAGAACCGTAAGGTTCTGCCAACCCGTGATTTATATAGTTGGCAGAAAGCATCCAATCACGTGCAGCCTTGCAACTCGATTCCACAGAACCACGGAGGTGACCACGATGCACAACCTTGAGCTGTATCCCGAATGCCCGACACACGGTGGGCGCATCGTCACGCGGTTTGAGACTGAACGCGCCCTGCGGGAACGGCGTGGAGACGCAAACTTCAACACATTGCCCGATGATGTCCCCGCGCTCTTTGCAGCGAAGCATCACCCGTTCGCCAACGTTGATAGCGGGCGACTCCTGTGCGATGAGTGCGGAGACGTTGCGGACACAATCCACCTTCTGCCAACCGTCGTTGGAGTCTCATGCATCCAAGCCTCTTGCCGTGAACACGACTTTGGCGGGTACGCCATCCCAATGGATACCGGCGATGGTCTGACTGCGGAGCCGTTCCGATGGCTCCATCATTTGAGCACCAAGGTTCAATTCGAGGCGACGTTGGTAACCCTCGTGGCATGGCTTGACTTCGAAGGCGCGGTGGCGCTCGACAGGCACCGCGCGGCCTAACTTTCCTCGTGGCTGTCCTTCTAGAGTTCTTCGGATGGGGTTGCGTTTCACACCTTAGGTTGTTTATGTTGTTGTAACGACCAGAGGAAGGAGGCGCACTTGGCATTCTCGAAGCCGGATGGCAATACGCCCAAGCTCATTCAAGTGGAGCCGCACGCTCATCGGAAGGCTAAGGTCGCCGCGACACTCGCGGGCAAAGACATGAAGACGTGGGTGTCAGAGGTCATCGAGGCAGCAGCCCACGATGTTCATCGACAGATGGGCATTCCGGCCTCAGCGGAAGCACGCACCTTGGGGAATCGACCCAAGAAAGGAGGCGTAAGCGGCAAGAAGAAGAGCCAGTAAGCACGGATGGACTTCTACGCTGACGAAGGACGCATCAGTCGAGGAAGTCCAACGCACGAAGCAATTGACCGAACAAGCAAGTTAGCTTCAAGAACGCGGTTTAGAGACAAAGGTGTTGTGGCACCCCCGGCAGGATTCGAACCTGCGACCGTCGGATTAGAAGTCCGGTGCTCTGTCCACTGAGCTACGGGGGCTCGCACATCCCGCGCGCCGGCGCGGAATCCTGCGCACCATTGTACGGCTGTACGGTGTACGGCTGTACAACCACCGACGCGCCCGACGACGCGCCGCGCATCAACCCGCAGATCCGCGCTGTACGGTGTGCGGCTGCACGGCCACCGATGCGCCGCCGCGCAACGCCCGCAACGCATCGCCGATGCTATGATGGCCGCACAGGAGGCCAGTATGAACGAGGCGCACCTCAAGCTCTGCAGCAGCGACGAATGGGCCGACGGCCTGCGGAAGTGGCTCATCCCCGCCGCCACCGACAGCATCATCCTCGGCGATCACGCCCTCGAGGTCGGGCCGGGCCCCGGCCGCACCACCGACATCCTCATGCACCTCGTTCCCCGGCTCACCGCTGTCGAAGTCGACCCCCTGCTTGCGGCGCGGCTGAAGCAGCGCATGGCCGGCACCAACGTCACCGTCGTCGAGGCCGATGCCACCGCGCTGCCCTTCCCCGATGACCATTTCGACTCCGCGCTGTCGTTCGTCATGCTCCATCACGTGCCCACGCCCCAACTGCAGGACCAACTCTTCGGCGAAGTGCGCCGCGTCCTGCGCCCCGGCGGCGTCTTCGCCGGCGTCGATAGCTTCGACACTCCCCCGTGGCGCGAGCTGCACGCCGACGACATCTGCGTGGCCGTGCCGCCCGAGACGGTCGAACAACGGTTGCGCGCCGCAGGATTCTCGAAGGTCGCGGTCGTGCCAAACGAGCGCGTCCTGCAATTCCACGCCACCGTCTGATGCGTTGAGCCACCGGCGAGGCGAGCCGTGATCGCTGTGCGGAGCAGCCCACGCGCAGGATTTCGCTGAGCATGGCAGCGACGTGTAGTAGTCGACGAAGCGCGCCGGCCGCCCGGCGCCCGGGCCTCACCGGGACGCCCGCCGCAGTTGTTACCTGCCGCGCGCCGTCTGCACCTTGTAGAACCGGCTGCCGCCCCGGCCGCCATGCTTGATGCCGACGATCGTCGTGTCATCGAGGTCCGCGCTCGTGGTCAGATACTTCTGCACGGCACGGCCCAGCGGCTGCGCGGCGATGATCGACACCATCGCCGCCAGAATCACGTTCGGCAGGTTCTCCATCTTCCGCGACCGCCCCATCGTCGCCACCGACATCACCCCCGCAAGCGCGCCGGCCACCGCGATGTTCGTGCCGCACAGCGACGACACCGCCAGGTAGCCCTCGCCCGACTTCAGCCGCGCCAGCGCCTCGTGCGTCGACGCGTCGAGCAACTCTTGCGGGATGTCCGCGTACAGGTAGTAGCCGTCGCGCGTCGCCCGGCCGACCACGCGGATGTCGTGCCCGATTTTCGCCAGCAGCACCGAGATCGTCGCGTGCTCCAGCGCATGGTTGCGCCGCACCGACCCGACCAGCGCGCTCAACATACCACCGCCTCCGCTCGTGTCTCTGCATCAGTATACGGACGCCCCTCGCACACGCGACCCGGCAAGAGGTAGGCGGCGGATGCCGGAAGCGGGGCCTGCGAGGACGGCTTCGGCGCCGACGCTCCGCGCTGAGACGTGACGCAGGTCGGAAGCCAGAGGCCGCGGGGAGACGCGGGAACCGAATCTGCCGTTCACGCGACCTCCGGCGGCCGACCGCCATCACCGCGCGCTTCGTGCGGGCTGGCGATCTTCACCTTGTTCAGCACCGTCCCCCACAGATGTCGCAGCAACGTCGCATCGTCCGCATCGAAGGCGCCCGCCCGAATGCGCTCGACGAGCCGCTCGTTGCGTTCGCCCAGCGCCGCCGCGAACGCGCCCTGCCCTTCCGGCATCGGCTCGGCGCCGAGCAGACCGTCGAGCCCACGCCACTCCTCGCGCCGGAAGCCGTCCTCCATCGCCAGCTCGCGGCTGACGATGCCGAGCGAGTTCGCCGCAACCTGGAACTGAAAGCGCTCCCAACGGTCTCGCGCATGCGCCTGCCGGTCGCGCATGAACGCCGCCAGCGCGTCGAGCAGCTCAATCGCCGTCGGCCTATCCTGCACCTGGCACCCGCTCCGCGACACCGCACAGTCGCAGCACCTCGAGCTCCGTCTCCGCCGTCCGCCGGCCGATCGCCGCCAGCTCGTGGCTCTCCGTCTGCCCGTCGAGATGCGCCCGCGCTTGCATCATCGTGATCTGGCACCAGCGGATGTTCTGCAGCACCTCCCATACGGCCACCCGCCGCCGGTCGAGCGCGCGACCACTCGCCCGCTCGTACGCCTGCAGCCACGCCTCGCGCGAGGCGATGCCGCCCGCCTCCAGCGCGTTCGCCCCGAAGCGCCATACCCGCGTGCAGAGCCACGACACGTCCTCCTCAGGCTCACCGACGTGCGTCCCTTCCCAGTCCAGCACCGACGTCAGGCCTTCCGTGTCGTACAGCATGTTGCCGATGCGGAAGTCGCCATGCACGACGCACGGCCGATACACCGACCGTGCGATGGCGGCGATCTCCCGGTCGATCCAGCGGAACGCCCATTCGAGCGCCGGATGCGGGTCGAGCAGGAACGCCCGGTACATCTCCTCCGTCGCGCGGCGCATGTACACGAGCGGGTCGGCGTCGCCCTCAGGGCCGCGCATGTTCGGCGCCGCCGCCACGTCGCCGGGCGCGATCGCGTGGATCCGCGCGAGATCCTCGGCGAGCTGCGCGATCATCCGGACGCGCGCGGTCGCGAACTCAGGTGACGTCACCAACCGCCGCGGGTTCGTATCGCCGGCGACGAGCGCCATCACGAGATAGTCCTCGCCGCCCTCGCAGGCGCCGACGGCGATCGGCTCCGGGCACCGCACGCCGCGCGCGAAGGCCACCCGCAGCACCTCGAACTCCCGCCGCGTCTTCTCGTGGTCGGCGCGGCCCGCGGGACTCACCCGGACGACGACCTCGCGCCCGCCGCCCGCGCCCGTCACGCCGAGCGCCCAGGAGTCGTGCATCGCCCCACCTGCAAGCTTGCGTGGCTCGCCGGCCGCCGCCCCGGCGCCGAACACGCGGCGCGCCGCTTCGACCGCGACGCCCGCGGTCCCGCCCACGCTCGCTGCTTCGGACATCATCAGCTCTCGTCGCCCGTGGGCGCCGCGCCCGGCCGGAAGCCGCCGCCCTGCGCCTCCGCCTGCGCCTGCTGCATCGTCACCGCCATCGCCGCGGCGGCCCGCGGGTCGGCCGTGATCTTCGCCAGCACCGCCGCCGATGCGCCGGCCATCAGCTCCTTCTTGTTCTCGGCGACATACGCCGCCGAGCGCTGCTGGCCGTGGGAGTAGCCGTTGACCTCCGGCACGACGAAGCGCGCGAGCAACTCCCACGAGCGTAGCGTCGCCGCCCGGTCCGCCCAGTCGTGCGCGAAGCCCAGGACCACGCCGAAGCCGCCCGTCACCTCCTGCAGGTTGCGGATCGCCGTCACCAGCTCGTCCGGCGTGCCGATCACCGCCGCACCGGCGCCCGTCGCGCCGCGGCCCGCCGTCTGCGCCAGCAACTCGTCGGCGTCCTCGACGCGCGTCGCGCCTGGCCGGCCGAGCACGTCGACGTTGTACTCGTTGTGCCAACGCTGCAGCCCGTCTTTCGCCTCCGCCTCGGCCTGCTTCCGCGACTCCGCCAGATGCCAGCTCATCAGTACCCGCCAGTGCTTCCGGTCGACGCTCGTGCCGTGCTGCGCAGCCGCCCCCTCGGCGAACGACCACTGCGTCGGCAGCGCCTGCAGGCCCTCGGCCGACGTCGACGCGATCGAGAGCACGCCGATGCCGTACTTGCCGGCGATCTTCATGCCCGAAGGACTGATCGATGACGCCGTCGCCATCGGCAGCTCTTCCTGCAGCGGCAGGATCTGCAACTGGGCGTCGCGCAGCGTGAACCAGTCGCTGTCGTAGCTGAAGCGCTCTTCGCCCCGCAACAGCCGGATGATCACCCCCAGCGCCTCGTCCTGACGGTCGCGCTGCACCATCGGGTCGATGCCCAGCGTGTGTGCGTCCGACGGCAGCGCCCCCGGCCCGGAGCCGAACATCGCGCGTCCGCCCGTCATCTGGTCGAGCTGCGCGATGCGCTGTGCGACATTGAACGGGTGATGGTACGGCAGCGAAACGACCCCCGTGCCGAGCATGATCCGGTGCGTGCGCTGGCCCGCCGCTGCCAGGAACATCTCCGGCGAGGCGATCATCTCCCATCCCGACGAATGGTGCTCGCCGCACCAAAACTCATCGAGCCCGAGCCGGTCGAGGTGCGCCGCGAAGTCCAGGTCCCGCTGGAACTGCAGCGCCGGATGCTCACCCAGCGGGTGGTGGGGCGCCAGGAAGGTACCGAACTTGATTCTGCTCATCATCGCTCTCCGCTCGCTCGACAGCGCCGCGAACGACGCTCGGCCATCGCCCGCCGCCGGTGGTACGGAGAATGGTATGCAATGCTCGCGCAAGGGGATACGCCGCCCGGCGTGGATTGTTGGTGTTCCGAGATTCTGTCCTCACTAACTGTTCTGTGATTTTGTCCTCTCA
>JADEYI010000261.1_pt1 | contig 90613 bp, 77 predicted proteins | sample 8542331 | NCBI WGS metagenome assembly JADEYI01 (sample SAMN16510988, study PRJNA670497) | mine drainage metagenome | isolation source: biofilm near Copperflume 1 | place: Germany: Marsberg coppermine Kilianstollen | collected 2018-02
AGATGCAGTCGCAGCGAATAGGGATTGAATCTGATCGCGCCCACCGCCACCTGGCGCTTCAAACTGGTAGCGACCCGGGTGGTCAGGATGTTTCGAATCAGGGGCGGTACGGCGAAAAACCCCGCGAGCGTGAAAATGATGAGAGCGATTGCGAGGATCGCAACCACCCAGCGCAGCCGTCGTGAATGGAAAAGCCGTTGAGCCAGGATTCCAGGGGCAGAGGGGCGCCTCATGAACGTGGTCTAATCACGCTTCAAGCAGGTGTCAATGAAGCTGCGCGCGAGCAGGGAAAAGTTGGGACGCGATCGGCGAGCCGATCGCATCCCGCCCAGTTCAGTAATTAAGCAGAATGTTCTGCTCACGTTCGAGAATTTTGCGAACCGCCGGACGTTGCAGCATCCGATCCTTGAACGCGGTGTAGTTTTTCAGCTCTTTCATCGGCATCTCGACCCGCGCACCCCAGCCATAAAAGATCAGCGCGTAACCATCGCAGACTGTGAACTGTGAGCCCATCATCCATTCTTTGGCGGTCAGCAAAGAATCGATTTCGCGGCAATTGGCGAAAAAGTTTTTGCGGGAGGTTTCCTTGACCGAGACCTGCGCCGCTGGATCTTCGGCGAATCGTTCAGGACGCGCGCAGGCGGTGAATGACGGATGCACCGTGTTCGAAAACCACGCCATCGTGGTCAGGCAACGCGACTCTCCGAGCGGATCGGTCAGCATCAGCTTTTTATCCGGGAAGCGCTTGGCGATGTAATTCAGAATCGAAACGTTCTCGGTGATGACGCTGTTGTCATCGAGCTGCAACGCGGGCACTTTCCCGCGCGGATTTATCTTAAGGTAGGCTTCACTCTTCTGTTCGTTTTTAGGGATTAACGTGGGCTTCGCTTCATACGGAGCACCGCTCTCCTCGATGCCAATATGCGACGCCATCGAGCAGGCGCCGGGCGAGTAGTACAGCTTGAGCATGGATAGACCTCTTGTCCGAATCTTAGCTCAGTTCGAGCCGGTTGAGCCGAGCAGATTCCCGCCCAGCGTGGGATGACCGACCATCTTGTCGCCGATCACGTTGACGCAGGCCGGCTTGCCGGATTTGAAAGCCCGTTCCAATGCCGGGAGCAGTTGGTCCGGGGTCTCGACGTTTTCGCCATGGCAGCCCATCTCGGCGAAAATCTTGTCGTAGCGAATCTTTGGCAGCATATCGAATGGGTCGGTGCGATCCTTGAGCAGCGGCATCGACTCGAAGCTCGGGCCCCACGAACTGTTATTCCACAACAGACATACGATCGGCAGCTTGTAGCGCGCGGCGGTTTCCATATCGAAGCCGCCGATGCCGATGCCGCCATCGCCCATTACGGTCACCACCTGTGCGCCGGGACGGGCGAGCTGCGCGCCAATCGCCATCCCCACCCCATGCCCCACCGGCGCCAACGGACCGGCGTCAACCACTTGGCCGGGGAAGCGGCAGTTGAGCCACTGACTGAGCCAACCCGACAGCGTAAAGCTGTCGATGATCACGGTGGCGTTCTTGTCGAGAATCGACACCAAATCCCGGGTGAGCCGTGCCGGATGGATCGGTAGATTGTCGTGGGCCTTCTTTTCGTTGTCCTGGATCAAGCGGTTGAAGTTGTCGCGGACCTCGGCCAGTTGCCGCACCCAGGGCGAGTTACGATTTTTCGAAAAATCGAGCTTCAGCTCTTTGATCCGGGCGATCATCTGACGCAGCACCAGCTTCGGATCCCCAACAATCGGAAGGTCGGCGTTGACCTGCCATCCGATCCGCGTCGGCGTGGGATCGACCTGGATGTATTTGGCCTGATCGGTCCACGTTGGGGGCTGGCCGAAATGCTCTCCGCTCCAGAAGCGGAAGCCGATCGCCAGCACCGCGTCGGCATGGCCAGTGAAGGGCTTTTTGAAGGCGCCGCGGATGGCCAGCGGATGCTCTTCGGAGACCGATCCCTGACCGGCCCGGCGGGTGTAAACCGGAATCGAGGTAAGCTCGACAAATTCCTTGAGTTCGGCGGCCGCCTGCGACCAGAAAAGCCCATCGCCGCCCGCGATCAGGGGACGTTCGGCCGCAATCAGCATCTCGAGCGCGCGATCGATTTTCGCCGGATCGCCGGCCGATCGCACGTCTTCGGTGGTGAAAGGGCGTGCGCCACGGCGCTGCTGCGCGTCATCACCGCCGTGATAAAGAATGTTCTGTGGAATCTCGACCAGGGCCGGACCCTGCGGCGGCGAGATCGCCTCGCGAAACGCCGATCGCACGTCAAATTCGATCGTACTCCAGTCGGTCACCCGCTTGGTGAACTTCGAAAAGCTCTGCACCACCTCGGAGCCATAGGCTTCCTGAAACGATCCCAGATGGTCTTCGGTGTTGGGATGCTGTCCCGAAATACAGACCACCGCGCTGCCGGTCAGGCCGGCCACGCACAGGCCGGTTACGGCGTTGGTAAGGCCACATCCCGCCGTGACCATGCATACGCCGGGCTGGCCGCTGATTCGCGCGTAAGCATCGGCCGCGTAAGCGGTGGTCTGCTCGTGGCGCATGTGAATCATCTTGATTTCGTTGCTGCGCAGGTTGGCGAGGATTGGAAAAAGGTGGCCTCCATTTATGGTGAAGCAATAGCGCACCCGGTTTTCACGCATCACCCGCGCGACCAGTGCTCCGCCGTCTACCTTGGCCATAATCGAATCCTCCCTGCGTTGGTCTCAATAAAAAATGAATCCTTGCACATTCGGGTGCGATGCGGAAACTGCCACGCACCTCATCGACCACCGGCGTTAGCCTCGAACGGCGCTCGGTGGCGACTGACTTCTGCTAACTGACGGGATAATAGGTGTGTGTAGTTGATGCGTCCAGTAGAGTCTGGCACGATGCTACACTACTTTTGTTTCCAACTCCGAAAAGCGCAGGGCGAAGCGATGTGATTAAGTTTGTTCAAGGGTTGGCATGCGTCCTGACGCTTCTAATAGCTTCTCAGGCATGGTCTTTTTCACTTCTGGATCCATCGACCTGGGGGGCGGGATTCAAAAACTTCAGCGCCACTAATCCGGATACCTGGCCTTTCATTCCGGTGCCGGAAATCACGACCGATCCCAACAGCGGCACCACGGTCGGCTTGATGGCCGCGTTCCTGAATACCGATTCCAAGCATCAGATCGATTCGATCCTGGCGCCCGATATCAACGTGAACAGCACGCTGGGCGCAGGCGCTACGTTTCGTTATTTCGCGTACCCGTCCGAAGACACTCAGTGGTTTGTGGTTGCCGGCGGATCGCAAAAGATCGCGACCCAGGTTGAAGCGGATTACGGCACCGGTTTGACCCGCCACAAATGGTGGTCGGCCCAGATTCACTTTATGTACGAGCGGGATCCGACCGAGCGTTTCTTCGGAATCGGCAATAATTCAAGCTTCAATAATCAGACAAATTACACTACCGACCAGATCTATAGTGACATGCTGTTTGGGTGGAATATCACCGAGAATTTTCAGCTTGCGGCATACTTCAGGCCGCGATGGCTGCGCATCCAGCATGGCGGTTTCAGCTCTATCCCATCGATCGGCTCGTTATTTCCGAACGTAAAAGGTCTTCACGGCGGTAGCGTGATGCTGGGCCGTCTAATGGCGACCTATGATACGCGCGATTCAATCAAGGTGCCGACGCGTGGCACCATGGTTAGCGCTTATGCAGGCGGCGCGGATCGCGTGCTGGGCAGTTCAGTGTCATACAATGAGTTCGGCTTCGACGCACGGCATTACTTGCGATTGAACAGCCGGATGACCCTCGCGGGCCATGTGTTCGCGCGCTATGTGACCGGCGGCAACGAGACTCCATTCTGGGAAATGAGCTGGCTCGGCGGCGACGGGCCGGGGCAGATCAGCGACCTCGGAATTCCTCTGTCCAACGAGTCGACCTGGCGCGGTTACGGGGCCGGCCGTTATATCGACAACAATCTGGAGGCGGCCAACCTGGAGCTACGCACCAAGGTTTATGAAGCCGACGTGTTCAATACTCATGGCACACTTGAGGTTGCGCCATTCGTCGATATCGGGCGCGTGTTTCATTACGCCAGTCAGAATCCACTTCGAATCGATGCGTTCCATCCGGCGGGCGGATTGGGTTTCCGTGCGATCGCGCTGCCCTTCGTGGTCGGCTTCCTCGATTTCGGTTATGGCGCCGATGGCTTAGCGGTGTTCTCCGGCGTCAACTATCCGTTCTAACCAAGCCGAGTCAGCCCGAAGTCGATAGCCCGGGGCTAAGGACGGCGGATCCGGGCCGCCTGCAAAAGAGCGTCGAGGTCGTAATCGAGCATCATTCCGATTCGATCGATAACGAGGTCGGCTGGCGGATACTTCGCAATCTCCGCCTGATCGAGCGCGTAATGGCCCTGGCGTGGAAAAACGGTTGTCACCTTGGCCCCCCATTCCCGTTTGACCGCATCGAGGATGCGCAACTTGTCATCGATCAAAATGTAGTGATCGGCAGGAAAGCGGCTGCTCACGTCGTCGAGTTCCTTTTCCTTGTGCACATAGATCAGCGCGTTCCCCTCGACCTCGGCGAACAAACCGGAGCGTTCGACCTTGTGCGGCTGAAAGACCACGTCACCGTCGGAAAAAACCACCGGCATCCCCCATTGCTTGCTGCGCTGAATCACGTCGATCGCATTCGGAAACAGGCGGTTGGCGAATGGATAATCAAGCAGAAAAGAGGAGACCGCCAGCAGGTGCGGCTCGCGCGGATTCTCAAGCCGGTAACGCTGCAGCGCGCCGAGGTAGTCGGCGTACCCGAGTTCAACCCGCAATTGTTCAAAGATCGCCCAATACCGCTGTTGACGTTCGTGGCCCACAGCATGTTCCAGATGACGCATCAGATCGGCCACCACGTGATCGTTGTCGAGCAGCGTATTATCAACATCGAAAAGAAAAACGATTCGGTCCGTTCCCATTGGGTCACCTCCGCGGCTGCCGGCGATGTCCGAAAACTTCGGACGTTCGCATTGTAGCCATGGGCTATTCAGCACTCCATCGGCTCGGGACCGAAATCGGATGAATGGCGCGATGCGTGGCAGGATGCGTGCAAGTTGAGTAAGCTCGCAGCAGATTCAAGGTGGGCAGATTTATGAATGGTAAAGTTATTCGCGGCGTGTTAGCGATTGTCGCATCGGTTCTGTTGATCGCCGGAGTGGCGGCGCGGCAAACAGTTGCGGCCGGCCTTGTCCGGAACGGGCAGCTACGGCTGGCGCAGAATGATCAGTCCGACGATCAGAGCGGCGACAGCGCGGCCGCCGATTCAGATTCGTCTTCGAATGACGATACTTCAGCCAGCGACTCCAACGACCAATCCGATCAATCGGATCAGTCGGCGCAGTCCGATGACGACGAGTCGTCAAGCGATTCAGATGATCAGTCGTCGAACGATTCGAGCGATAATTCCGATGACCAGCAATCGGATTCGGATTCCGCAAATTCCGGAAATTAACCGGTAAGAACTCCGGCAGGACATTGATTTTGGAAAGTGATCCGTTCGCCGCGCTCCTTCAGGCTGACCAGGGTAGCCGCGGAAAATTATACGAAACTGCCTACAATCATCCGGGCAGGAAGGCCCTTCCCGATGATATTCTTCCCGATGCTTCCCGCCTGCCGAAGATACATGCGCGGCGGGCCCGGCGGCTGTCACTGTTCAAACAGGTGATGGGAACGCCGGCGGGTCCGGTGCTCGAAATTGGCTGCGGCACCGGTGATCTGACCGTGCTGATGGCGCAGAATGCATCCAAGGTGGTGGCGATAGACCTCTCCTCCCAGCAGTTGAAACTTGCGAGGACGCGCGCAGCACTGGACCCGGCAATCGCCGGACGAATCGAATTTCTCCGCATGAATGCGATCCGGCTTGAACTGCTGGACGAAACTTTCGAGTTCGCCGCCAGCACCTCGATGATTGAGCATCTGCATCCCGAAGATGTCGATATTCATTTAAAAGAAGTTTGCCGCGTGCTGAAGCCCGGCGGACGCTATCTGGTCTGGTGCCCGAACCGCCTCGGCCATCATCAGGACCGTCCCTTTCATCTGTGCATGATGTCTTACCAGGATCTGAAAGTTCGGATGATGGCGGCGGGTTTCACTTCATTCCAGTCACCGCTGCTACAGGGACTCCCGCTGGTAAGCACGAGCTTCAAGACTCGCATGGAATCAATGTTGTCGGCTTTGCATATCACCATTCTGTGGAGCCATCTTGGAGTGCGCAACGTGATGATCGTGGCGAGGAAATGACCGGAAAACCGGCGGCAATCTGATTTTTGGGAATTCAAACCATCAGGGGAACAATCTATGGATTATGGAATCGATATCGCCCCCGCCGCGGACTCATGGAAACTGGTAAAGCGGGCCGAGGAACTTGGCTATTCGCGCGCATGGTTCTTCGATACTCATCTGCTCAACGCCGAACTGTTCGTGGCGATGGGCGCCGCGGCAGTACAGTCGAGCAAGATTCAGTTGGGCACCGGCGTGATCATGGTGACCAACCGGATTGCGCCGGTGGCGGCCAGTGGCCTTGCGTCCTTGAATATGCTGGCGCCCGGCCGCATCAATTTCGGCATCTCGACCGGCTACACCGGACGCCGCACGATGGGCGTCAGCGCGGTGAAGCTGGCCGAGATGAAGGAATACATCCGGATCGTACGGGAACTGCTGGCCGGCGAAATGACGCAATGGGAGTTCGAGGGCGAGCGCCGCACAATCCGCATGATGAGCCCCGAAGTGGGCGTCTACAATCTCAAGGATCCGATTCCGCTATACATCTCCGCTTTCAATCCCAAGGCGCGCAAATTGGTGGCGGAAATGGGCGCAAACTGGATTTTCACGCCGACCAAGGTAGCTCACGCCAAAACTTTGATCGACGAGATGAAGCAGGGCTGGCGCGCGGCCGGGCATGACCCGGAAAAGATTAAGATCAGCGCCGAAATCGCCGGTTGCATTTTGGCCGAGGGCGAACCTTACGACAGTCCGCGGGCCAAGGCGCAGGCCGGTCCGATGGCTAGCACCGCGCTGCACAATTGGGCCGAGGCCGACCAGTTCAAGAGCATCTTCGGCCCGGTTCCGCCGGCTTTCGAACCGGCCGTCAAAGCCTACCGCAAAATCTATGATTCCTATCAGCCGGCCGACGCGCGTTATCTTTCCAACCATCGCGGCCACCTGATGTTCCTGCGGCCCGACGAGCAGGCGCTATGCAGCGCCGATATGATCAAAGCATTCACCTTCACCGGCACCAAGGCGGATCTTCAGGATCGCTTGCGCGGGTTGCGCGAGGCCGGTTGCACGCAGGTTTCTGTGCAGATTCGTCATGGCCAGCCGCAGATGCTCGAGGAGTGGGCCGATCTGTTCGCCAGTGTGTGATCGCTGCGTTGATGCGCGATGCGGGGCGGCGGATAATCAGGTTGGTACCTTCCTTCGATGAGATCACAAGCAGTTGCGACCGAGGACACCGATCTGCGTGCGCCGATATCAGCAGCGGCACCGGCAATTGAAGTCGAGCATCTGAGCTTCAGCTATCGCGATCGCCGCGCCCTCGACGACCTCAGTTTCACCATCCGCGGCGGCGCGCTGTTCGGCTTTCTGGGACCGAACGGCGGCGGCAAGACCACCCTCTTTCGAGTTTTGTCGACGCTGGCGCCGCCGCAAAACGGCCGTGCACGCCTGTTCGGCTACGACCTCGCAGGCTCCACGCTCGAGGTGCGCCGCCGTCTGGGCGTGGTGTTTCAGCATCCGAGTATCGACGAGAAACTTACGGTGGCCGAAAACCTCGCTCATCATGGGCATCTGTACGGCCTGACCGGTGCAAAGCTGCGCGAGCGGATCGCGGTGGTGCTCGATCAGCTCGGACTCGAAGAGCGCCGCGGCGAACTGGCGCAGACGCTTTCGGGCGGACTCAAGCGCCGCGTCGAGCTGGCGAAAGCCCTGCTCCACGAGCCTCAAATGTTGCTGCTGGACGAACCGGGCACCGGACTCGATCCGGCCGCGCGGCGCGACTTCCATAACGTGCTGACGCAACTGCGCGAGATTCGCCAGGTGACGATCGTGATGACCACGCATTACATGGAAGAGGCTGAACGCTGCGATACGATCGGCATCCTGCATCAGGGCCGTATCGTGGCGAGCGGTCCGCCGGCTGAGCTCAAAGCGCGCGTCGGCGGCGACGTGATCGTGATTCATACGCCGGTTCCCGACGTCCTGATCCGCGAGCTGGCTCAGCGGCTCCAGCTTGAGGCGACGGTGGTCGATGGGACCGTTCGGATCGAGCGGCCATGCGGGCATGAACTGATTCGCGAGGTGGTCGAGATGTTTCGCGATCGGATCGATTCGGTAACCTTCGGCAAGCCGACGCTGGAGGATGTGTTTATTCATCTGACCGGTCATCGCTTCGTCACGGAATCGCCGGCGAGTGCTCAATGACCACCACCGCGATTCAGGCCGCCGCCTCATTATGGTGGCGCGAGATCACGCGCTTTCGCCGTCAACGCAGCGTGATAATCGGATCGCTGGTGCAGCCGCTGATCTTCTGGGTTCTGATCGGATGGGGTTTCAACGCATCCTTCCGTCCCAGTGGGATGCCGCGCGGGGTGAGCTACGTGCAATATTTCTATCCCGGCGTGATCATGCTGGTGCTGTTGTTCACAGCGATTTTCTCGACCATCCAGACGGTCGAGGATCGTCAGGAGGGTTTCCTGCAAGGGGTGCTGGTCGCGCCGATTTCACGCGCCACGGTGGTCTTCGGACAGGCGCTCGGCGGCACCACCCTGGCGTTGATTCAAGGATTGATTTTTCTGGCGCTGGCGCCTGCGGCGGGAATCTGGCTCAGCGCCGGCGCGATCGGAGCGGCGGCGGCGATCATGGTGGTAACTGCGTTCGCGCTTACCAGTATCGGCTTGATCATCGCCTGGCGTATCGAGTCCACGCGCGGCTTCCATCTGATCATGAACTCGATACTGGTGCCGATCTGGTTCCTGTCGGGCGCTTTTTTTCCGGCCGGCGGTGCGCCCGCCTGGCTCGGATGGATCATGCGGATCAATCCGCTTACCTACCAGATGGCCGCACTGCGCAGAGCGCTGTACCTGGGCCATCCGAACATTACGGGACCGATCCCCAGATTCGCCTTGACCATCCCGGTTTCAATCGTATTCGCGATTGCGATGTTCGCATTGGCGGCCAGAGTTGCAAGCCGCAGCACGGTTGCGTGAATCGCTAGAGCGCGCGGCGGCGATCGATCACGCGCCGGGCCTTGAACTCGGTTTTCGGCAGGGTGCCGGCCGCCACCAGTTCGACCCGCGGGCGCAGTTCGCAACGCCGCGAAACTTCGCTTGCGATCTTGCCCCGTAAGCTCTCAACTTCAGCCGCCACGGATGCATCGCGCAGTTCCGCGACGATGGTCAGCGTGTCCATCACGCCTTCGGTCTCGATCACAATCTGGAATTCGTCGCCCAGCAGATCGAACCTGCGAACGATTTCCTCGATCGCGGTGGGAAACAGGTTGATGCCGCGGACATTCAACATGTCATCGGCGCGTCCGACAAAGCCGCCGCGAGCGCGCGCCAGCGTACGCCCGCAAACGCATCGGTCGTAATCCAGAATCGTGTAATCGCCGACCAGAAAGCGGAGCTGCGGCGAGCCCTCGGAATTCAGATTCGTCACCACCGACAAGCCGCGCGATCCGTCCGGCACCGGCTCAAACGTAACGGGATCGACAGTCTCCCAGATTTGCAGGTCCTCGGCGACGTGGGTGGCGACCGGATTGGACTTGAGTCCTTCCGCGCAGGTGAAGGCCCAGCCGCCGGGCACCGCTTCCGTACAACCGTAAACGTCGTGCAGATCGGCGTTCCATGCCTGTTCGATTCGATGCCGGGTCGAAGGAATTCCCGAGGCCGGTTCGCCCGCGCAAATCACCCGCCTGATCGAAGTTTTGGTTGGATCAAGTCCGGCGTGGCTCATCGCCTCCGCCAGATGAAGCAAATATGACGGCGTCGCCGCAACCACCGTCGGCTTATACAGATCGATCATCATAACCCGCCGCTCGGTCGGCACGCCGCCGGGCACGATCCCCACCCGCATCAGATTCCAGGTGTAATGCAGCGACCAGAAAAAGACGTGCGGACTGTAGGTGGTGCAGGTCAGCCCGAGATCCCCGGCCCGGATGCCCATCGCGTAGATTCCGCGTGCGCTGGTGGTCTCCCACAGCTCGCGATCGAGCTGGGTGTAGCGAAACGGGCGCGGCGCGGCGGTGGTGCCCGAGGTCGAGAAAACCATCCATCCGGTTTCGCGCCATCGGCGATCGTCAATCGGAGTGTAAGTGCCCCACGGCGGATGCGCGGTAACGTCGGCCGTCATCTCGCGCTTGGTGGTGATGGGGAATTTCAGCAGATCCGCGCGCGTGCGGATCTCGGCCGGACGCAGTTTCGCGGCTTTGAATTTGGCGCGGTAAAACGGGCTGTGCTCGTACAGATAGGGCAGCATCGCAGCCAGCTTCTCTTCCTGGATCGCGCGAATTTTGTTCCGCGAGGCGGTTTCGACGTCGGGCGCCCAGTAGCGCTTGCTTTGCGGCTCGCCGCCGCCGCGCATGAACTTGCACAGCAACGCGATCCATCGTTCACGCGCCGACAGCCGCCGCCCCATCACGCTTTTTTCTTTCGCGCTTTTAATCGATACGCGCTTATTCGCGCGTCTTGTCCCCGTCATGCAGACGTAGTCGAGCAGGAGTTGCCGCGATCGGCAAGCATGCATCAATTAAAAGTTGTTGACGCCGCTTAAAATCAGCGAAGCAATATCGGGACGGTGGGCAAGTTTGCGCGAAAATAAGCACGCTATGTGCCGGGGTACGTCTGTCGGCGCCACGAAGACTTCCGCCCGATCCGTTTTCAGTCCCAAACGCTTCATACTTCTCTCAGGGGGTATTGCTTATTTGAAGCTATGTTGGGAAAGTTCAGCGTCGGCTAATCGGTCATAATGGAAATCGTGGTCCTGTAGCGATTCGGAGGGGGATTGATGGGCATTGGCGGCGTTTGTTTTCGGAAGGAGATCGTCGGTTGCGGCCGCTCTTCAATTTTGCTGATGGCGTTTGCAGCGATTTTATCGCTTCTAATCAGTGCGTCCGTTCTGCGTGGAACCACCTGGGCTGCAACTTGTCCGAGCAACGGGAATAACACGTTACCGGCGGGCGATGGTGGCGATGTGGAGGTGACCGGGCCTTGCAACGTTCCGGCGGGCACCTACACCTATCGCAACGTAAACATATACGCCCCCGATCCAACCACCTGCGCATCGAATCCGAGCAGTTGCGGAAGTCTGATCTTCGCCGATGATCCCGCCGGGATCGATTTTTACGCCGAAAATATCATCGTCGAGAACGGCGGCAGCCTGATCGCCGGCTCGGCCAGTGCGCCGATCGGCACCCAGTGCACCTCCGGTGGCGGCGCAGAGAAGTGCGGGCGCGTCACGATCCACTTGTGGGGCGCGGCGGCCGATCCCGGAGCGCTTTGCAAATCCAGCGCTCAATGCGGAGTTCCGAACGGCATATGGACTTCGAATACGCCCTCAATGAATCCCTCGCAATGTAGTTCGAAGACCCTAAGTAACGGCGTGAATGACTGCTTTTACCCCTACGAGACGCTCGATCCGGCAGATGGAACCGCAGCCGCTTACTTCGGGCACAAGGTGCTCGCCGTTTCCTACGGCGCGACCTTGCAGTTATTTGGCAAAAAAGGCGCTGTTTACGGGAACACGACGACGCCCTGCGATTCGACCTCTCCCTCCTGTTCCGGTACCAGTTGGGCGCGCCTTGCCGGATCGTTGAAGCCGAGCGCAACCAGCATGACCCTGGACCGCGCCGTCGACTGGCAGGACCAGGACCACATCGTCGTGACCACGACGGACTTTCTGCCCGGCCATTCCGAGGAGCTGATCATCCAGGGCAAGCCGACCGTGAGCGGCAACACTACGACCATAAATTTTACCAATGCCAACGCCTCGATTACCGGCGCCCAATGGCCGCATAACGGCAAGACCATCGACCTCACCAACGCAAGCTACTCAGGCATCTCGCGTCTCGGACTCAACATCACACAGGCTGACACTCGCGCTGCCGTTGGCTTGCTGACGCGGAGCATCCAGATCGTTTCCCAGGGCGATGCCATAACCAACCCCTTTCCAGCGCCTCCCGCCGCCGGCAGCACCACTCCTGGCTACTACTTCGGTGGGCACACCATGGTTCGGCAGGGCTTTCAGAGCTACCAGGTGCAGGGGGTCGAATTTTATCAGCTCGGCCAGGGTGGCGAGATCATGCACTACCCGGTGCATTTCCACATGGCGCGCCAGGTCCCGGCGTCGACCTTTGTTAAAGACAGCTCGACCTGGGATTCGATGACGCGCTGGATTGTCATTCACGCGACCCAAGGGCTCCTGCTGGCGCGCGACGTTGGTTACAAGTCGATTGGTCACGGATACTATCTCGAGGACGGGACCGAAACCGGCAACAAGCTATATTCGAATCTGGGAGTACTCGCGCGCGCGGCGGTCGCCAACGCGCAGAATCCCCGCCTTGTCCCGGGCATCCTGACCACCAAAGATCCCAGCTGTAAGGACGGCTCGCTCCACAACCCGAGCTGCAGGCCGCCGGACAATTTCCCCTTCTACTCGGATTCGAACCATCCGACCGTTTTCTGGATCATGAATGGCTGGAACGACTTCGAGTACAATTTCGCGGCCGGCGCAGCCGCCTGCGGCGCATGTTACTGGTTTGTGCCCGGCGCGGTCAGCGGCCCTTCGCGGATGGAAAAGTGGTTTGGCTATTCGAACGAACAACTTTCGGTAATTCCCAATAAAGACTTTGCAACGGCTGGCTATGATGAACGCGCGGGCACCACGCCCTTGCAGACCTTCGTCGGCAACACGTGCGTCAGCGCGATGAACTCCTTTCAGGAAGTCGGCCTCAGCGCCGCCTGCAACGGCGTCAATCTGGTCACGAAGGATGCCAAGGCCGATATGCTGCAGATGCTTCCTTCGGATCGCGCCAGCTCCCCCGACAACTTTCCGCAAAAAAGAGCCACTGATACCTACTGGCCAATCGTTGGCGGCGGTGGACGCCGGGCCACCCGTTGTCCCGCCGCTGACAAGGGCGCCGCCGATGCCGATTGTTCAGCTTCTGGAGGGGTCAATCTTTGCTCGCAGGGCAGCGCGCAAAACTGCGACGTTACGGTGCTGGACCGTTACACCACCTCTTTCAACTGGGCGCAAAAGAATTTCTCGGCGATCTGGATGCGGCCGTTCTGGTCGCTGGTCATCGACAGCGTGATCACCGATCCCCTGGCAGCCGGGCTTAACTTCGTGACCAGCGGCGATTACAGCAAGTCCGCGGTGCCCGACGGCTTCTGGGCGCTCGCCCGCAAGAGCGTGTTCATCGGCAGCACTCAATGGAAGAACTCGCAGAGCGATTTGCCGAACAATCCGTATGCCTCCAACGCGGGACCGTTTAATCCGTTCACCGATGGCGCCTCGAAAGGGTTGAGTTGCGCAGGCGATCCGTTCTCAGGCGGAGCCAATTTTTCGTATTGCCTGAACAAGGACGCCGGCATCAGCATGCAGCTCGAGACCTTTACCAATTTTCAGCGGCTATTCAGCGTTTACGATGGTCCCGCGTACCAGGATTCAAACGCCTATCTGAACATCCAGCCCACCTATCTGACCAGCGATGGCACCGCAAAGGGAACTGCACTGGGGGGCTGCAAGCCTGACGCCTGCCCCGCAGGCGCAACCGACTGCAATCCATGCGCGAACAGCGGCGTCATGGGCGATGGCAATCTGGCCGCCCGGGCCGATCAGCTCAAAAAACTCTGTTATCTGCCCAACGCCGCGATTGGGTGGAAACAGTCCAACGGCTTCTATTATTCACCCGCCTTCCATTCGACCAATCTGTACTTCAACGGAGTCGGTATCCGCCACTTCGTCACCGAGCCGCTGTTCGAAACGGGTCTGCTGAATTTTGATACCAATCTCAAGGCGGCGCGCCAGGAATACTGTCGGTATCAAGGTGACATGTTCAACTCTTTCACGGATATCGACCGCGAGACTGTACTGAATGATGACGACGGCACATTAACCGGCTTGACCAGTCCGGTGCTGGCGCCGACGCCTCCGAAAACGGAAACGATCTCGGTCAATAAGGAGACTTTCTTTAACGCGCCAAGCGAGACTCCGGAATGTGCGTCGGATCTCGCGACCAATGCCCAGGGCGATGCAAAGTGCCCGCCGAACACCGCCAAAACGAGCCCCTATCAATACCTCACGACTGCCATCTATCCCGAGTGCGGGCTGAACCCCCAGCAGGAAAAGCCGTTCGCAGCGTGTCTCGACACCGATAGCAAACAAACCTGGGGCCGTCCCTGCTCCGAATCGCCGCGTGGTTCCCCAATTCAAGGATGCGCCGGAATCCCGCTCTATCGCCAATTGTTACTTTCCACCGAAAAGGAAGGCCTCGATCAGGTCAAGCGGATGATGGGTCAGGGCACTTTCCAGCGCAGCGGACTTACCGTCAACAACGGCACCTATTACGTCGATACGACTCTTTCCAGGGAGGCGCAGCACGCGGCAGGGGCCAAGAGCTTGAACGTTTTCACGGCGGGCCAGAAATACGATCTGTACTTCCTGTACGCCAACCAAAATACCAAGCAGACCTACCAGATGTTTGTCGGCAAAAACCTTCCCGGCTGCCCAGGCCAGCCTACTTTCGCCGCCAGCAATGTTAAATTCGGCTACGTCGATATTGCAACTGCCAATTACAAGTTCTCGACGGCGAAACCGTCGGGTAGCGAGAACCAGAATAAGAACGTGGGCGACCTGCCGGTCGGATGGGCCGCTAATTACAACTGCGATTCCGGCATCCTGACGCTCGGCACGGATATGACTTCGCTCGCCAACGATTTCGACCTGACGAAGGATACCGGGGGTAAAAAACCACCGGAACCGCTCGGCAAGAGCTTGTGCCAGCCTGCGACCATGTGCAGTTGGACCAGCAATCAATGTCAGTGTAATCCGTCGAGCCCCTATTATAATTTATGCTCGCAAAAGAATCCGGCGGGTCAGAACATCTGCAGTTGGTCAGTAAAGGATCTCGATTGCCCGTCGAGAGGCTGTCCGTCGTTTCAGATCACATTTCCGGATGCAAAACATTTCGTGGCCGAGGACCAGAAGACGCGGCCCAAACCGTCAGTATTCGGATTTGCGAACGCCGGTCCCGCGATGTCATTCAACTGGGACATCGGGTTTAACCTCGAAAGCAGCAGCATTTCAGGCCCCGAATGCAACTACACTACGCAGCCCCCGCTCCAATGCGCAGCGTCCCCGGCTAAGCCGGCGCGCGGGGCGAGCGAGATTGGGGAGAACTGATGCACGGCGCATGATTGCATTGTGACGAATTAAGTTTTCGAGAGCATCGATACAACTGCGTTCCAGGTAAGCATTCGAGAGGAAGGGCCGGTGAAGGGAAATCGCTTAGAGCAATACAATGCCGTCGGGAGATTTTTGTTTTCCATCGCCGCGATGGTTCTGTTCGCGCTGACCGCCGCGGGATGCGGTAACGGCTCCTCTTCTGCTCCCCCGCCAAGCCCGAAACCGACGCTCAGCGGCCGCGTTTTTGGCGGTTCGGCAGGCAACCCGATCGCCCGTGCGCAAATCTCCCTGTACGAGGTGGGAACCAATGGCTACGGAACTGGCGCCTCGCAACTGGCGTCGGTCAGGTCCGGCAAAAATGGCCGTTTCAAATTTGCCGGGTTTCAATGCCAAACCGGCCAACAGCTTTATCTGGTTGCAACCGGCGGCATTCCCAGGCGGCAAAGCGCCGCCAATGCCGCGATCGCGCTCAGCGCCGCGATCGGTACGTGCGGCGGCTACCAGCGATCGGTAGTCATCAATGAAGTGACCACCGCCGCGACCGTGTGGGCGCTCAACCAGTTCACCGATTCCACCGGACAGGTAATCGGGACCGCCGCATCCAATCAGACCGGACTGAATAATGCCGTCGCGGTAGTTACCGCCTCGAGTCTGGTTGACCTCGCCACCGGGCTGACGCCTGCGTTACTTCCGCTCGGGGTCTCGCCGAGCTCCGACGCGCTGTACACGCTGGCTGACCTCCTGGCGACATGCGTAGATTCCAGCGGCGCCGCTTCCAGCGAATGCCAGGCCCTGTTCAGCGCCGCCACGCCGCCCGGCGGCGCCGCGCCGGGCACGACGCTTGAGGCGGCAGTCGATATGGCGCGCAATCCCGGTAACAACGTCAGTAGCCTGTTCGGCCTGATACCCAACAACCCTCCGTTCACGCCGTTGCTGGATGCTTCGCCAAGCGCGTGGGGATTGGTGATCGAGTACGATCCGGCCGACACGGAATACAACGGACCGTACGATCTCGCAGTTGATGCCGCCGGAAGCGTATGGGCCGCGAATGCGCAGGGCGACTCGGTAAGCGTCCTGGACGCCGCGAGTGGTTATATAAGCGGGTCCGTCCTGGGGCCGGCTGGCGCGGCGCTTTCGGGTCCCACCAGTATCGTGGTTGACGTGAACAACAACGTATGGGTCGGCAACTACTCAGGGAGTAGCGTCAGCGAATTAACCGCTTCGAGTAATTATTCGACCGGACTCAATTTTGCCCCGGCGGCGGCCGCTTTTAATGGCCCCTTGGCAATTGCTTTGGATACAACTGGAAATCTCTTCGCAGGGAATTTCAACGCCGCCAGCGTGAGCGAACTGACTGCTTCCAGTAACTATGCGACGGGTCTCAACTTCGCGCCCGCAGGTGCGTCACTGTCAAGCCCCGCATCGATCGCCGTCGACGCGCAGAGTAATATCTGGGCCGCCAATTATGGTAACAACAGCGTCAGCGAGCTGACCGCGGCGAGCAATTACGGAACCGGATTCAACTTTGCGCCCGCCGGTGCATCGCTCGCTGGCCCAGTGTCGATCTCCCTTGATTCCAGGGCCAATGTTTGGGTGGCTAATAAAGCCGGAGCGAGCGTCAGCGAACTGATCGCTCCAAATTACACGACCGGGGCGGTATTCTCGCCCGCCAGCGCCGCGATCAATGACCCGCTCGGCGTTGAAGTCGATTCCGCGGACAATTTATGGGTCGCGAATAATGCCGGGAACAATCTGAGCGAGCTGACTGCCGCGAGCAACTACACCACTGGTCTCAGTTTCGCGCCCTACACCCAGATTCGCGGACAATTCACCCTCGCGCTCGATGCCTCGGGTAATGTGTGGGTGGCCAACAGCGCGTTCGATACCGTTTCCCAGTTTATCGGATTGGCGAATCCAGTTCTTACCCCGGCCCAAGCCTGCCTCGTTAAGGGACTTGACGTATGCGCTCCGTAGGCGCGGTGCATCGGCATAATGCTCGCGTCTCCGCAAAGCCCGAGCCGAAAGGTAAGGGGCTGAGGCAAACAAGACTTGACCCTCTTTAACCTTGATTCGCGTTTTCATAGCAATATCAAGCCCTGGCCGCTTTGGAAAACCACCATCGGCGGACCGCCACCAGCGACCACATGGCTTCCACCACTCCAAACGGCCAGGCGCCCTGCAAAAAGCCGTACACAGATCCAAGGGCGCACGATCCAGCGAACGCCAATACAAACCAGTGGCTGCGGTCTTCCAGCGCGTAGCAGGCCAACATTAGCGATACGGCGCACAGGCCAAAAAGCGTGAGTCTGTCCATAGCCGCCATTTTGCTCAGAATTCGGCGGCAAAATCATGATCGCGGGCGCGTGGCGCCGGGGGGACGTTGTGCCACCGCGCATGGCTGGTGTAACCTAGTGCAACTCGCGGTATTCCAGCATTTCCGCAATAAAATCGTTGATGAAAAAACTGACAGGCGCACAGATCGTTATCGAAAGTTTAAAGGCCGAAGGAGTCGATGTGATCTTCGGCTATCCCGGCGGCGCGATCCTGCCCACCTACGACGCGCTGCTCGATTCGTCCATCCGGCACATTCTGGTCCGCCATGAACAGGGCGCGACGCATATGGCGGAAGGCTATGCGCGGGTGAGCGGCCGGCCGGGAGTGGTGCTGGTCACCTCGGGACCGGGCGCCACCAATACGGTTACCGGAATCGCCGACGCTTACATGGATTCAACCCCGATGATCGTATTGTCGGGCCAGGTTTCGACCAGTTTGATCGGCAACGACGCCTTTCAAGAAGCGGATATCGTTGGTATCACGCGTCCCTGCACCAAGCATAATTACCTGATCAAGGACGTTAACGACGTCGCGCGCATCATCAAACAAGCCTTCTATATCGCAGGCACCGGGCGGCCGGGACCGGTGGTGGTCGATATCCCAAAAGACGTTCAGACCGACGAGGCGGTTTTCAAATACCCCGACAAAGTCGAACTGCGCGGCTACAAGCCCACGCTCAAGGGCAATCCACGCCAGATCGAGCGCGCGGTGGAAGCGATCGAGAAGAGCGAAACCCCGCTGTTCTATGTGGGCGGTGGCGTGCAATGGTCGGGCGCAGCCGCCGAACTGACTCAGCTTGCGCGCGGACTTGGAATTCCGGTGTGCGAGACCCTGATGGGATTGGGTTCGGTGCCAGCCTCCGATCCTTTATGTCTGGGAATGCTCGGGATGCACGGCTCGTACGCGACCAACACGGCGGTGTGCAACACCGATTGTCTGATCGCGATCGGCGCGCGCTTCGACGATCGCGTCACCGGCCGCATTGCCGATTTCGCCCCGAACGCGAAAACCATCGTGCATGTCGATATCGATCCGTCCTCGATCTCCAAGAACGTGAAAGTCGACATCCCGATCGTCGGCGATATCAAATCGGTGCTGAGCGACATGCTGGAAATCGTGAAGTCGCACGAGAGCATCGGCAAGCGCCGGCCCGTCTGGTCGAAATGGCATCAGCAGATATTACAGTGGCAAAAAGAAAAGCCGCTGTATGAGAACAACCATCGCAATGGCGACACGGTCTCTCCACTCCACGTCATTGAAGAACTGCACAACCTGACCAAGGGCGATTGTATCGTCGCCACCGACGTCGGCCAGCATCAGATGTGGGTCGCGCAGCTTTTCCCCTTCGAGAAACCGCGATCGCTGCTTACCTCGGGCGGTCTGGGGACGATGGGATACGGTTTGCCGGCCGGTATCGGCGCAACGTTCGCCGCCCCGGATCGCAGGGTGGTCGTGGTCTCGGGCGACGGTTCGATCCAGATGAACATACAGGAGCTGGCCACGGCGGTCGAATACAACGTGGACATCAAGATTGTAATCTTGAATAACCATTTCCTTGGGATGGTGCGGCAGTGGCAGGAGAAGTTTTACAATACCCGCTATTCGTATTCCGCGATGGCGGTGCCGGACTTCGTCAAGTTGGCTGATGCATATGGTGCCAGAGGCTTCCGGATAGATCGTCCGGCCGAACTGGCGACTACTATGAAAGAGGCGTTCAGCACGCCCGGCCCGGTCCTGATCGACATCTCGATTCCGCGCGAGGAAGGCGTTATGCCAATGATTCCGCCGGGTGGATCGATGTCAGAGATGCTGTTTGCGTAGTCTTCAATACCGAAACAGCGCTCAGCGGCCAATCCGAACAATCCCTGAGGTGGCTGAGCGTTCACCACGGTTGTGGGTTAATCTGCTGAATTTCGCTACACGTTGCTCATCTGAGCCAAAACTACCTCTTCCCCCGCTTTTGCGCGCATCGCGGATGTGACAAATCAGTAACAGGTCACTGGCTGGTGCTATCTGAACTATGGACCACCTTTTGTCATTATCTGCGTCTTCATCCCTCCCAGATGCCGCGTTATGGGGACTGATCGCAGTGGTGGCCGCAATCTGCACGGTCCTGTCGCATATTATTTTGACCCGGCGCGGCTCCGCCGAACTCGATGCCATCAATCGCCATCTCCTGGCCGAGATCGAAGAGCGCAAGCGGGCGCAGGAAGAGGTAATTAAAAGCCGCGAGGTGCTTATTCGTCAGGAACGGATGCGGGTCGCCGGCCAGCTTGCCTCCGGCATCGCGCACGATCTGAACAACACTCTAAACGTCGTACAGTTGCGCCTGGCGCTGATGGCTCGCGACTCCGATGTCACCACCCGGCACGCGGCAAATCTCGAATCCATAACCCGCGCAATCGGCGATGCTGTTCGCACGATCGACCGTGTACACCAGGTCGGCAACAGTCATCAGACCGTGGTGACCGAGGCTATCGAACTGCCGGCGGTAATCAATGAAGCGGTGGAACTGGCGCGCACTACCATCGAAGAAAGCTCCTCGCTGCGTGGTGCGCCGACCACGATCGAAGTGCAGGTCCCCGCTTCCTTGCCGCCGGTTAAAGGAGTCGCTTCCGAGTTCGGCCGGGTGTTTCTAAACCTGGTGCTCAACGCCCGTGATGCGATGGAACACGGTGGAAAAATCACCATCGCGGCCAGAGCGCAAGCGCAACAGGTGGTGGTCGAGGTGACCGACGAAGGTGGGGGAATAAAGGGCGAGTATCTCGATCACATTTTCGAGCCATTTTTTTCCACCAAGCCGTCGGGCGGTTCGGGCTTGGGACTTTCGATAACTCGCGGCCTGATGGAGAGTATCGGGGGAAGCGTCAGCGCCGCGAATCGGCTGCCCCGGGGAGCGGTGTTCACGCTCTTGTTTCCGATCTTTTCCGCGCACACGGAAGTCCCTCCGGCGACCCACGACATCGCCGACGATAGCCAATGCCGTTTCCTGTTGATCGACGACAACAACGAAAATTTGACCGCTTTGCGGGAATTGCTGGTCACCAAGGGGTATGAGGCCGATGTCGCCGACTCCGGCGCTAAAGCACTGGGTCTAATCGAAGCCGGACACCGGTACGACATAGTGATGTGCGATCTTGGGATGCCGGGGATGAACGGATGGGAGGTGGCCGGCAGAATTCATGAGCTGCGGCCGGATCTGCGCGTCTACATTATCACCGGCTGGGGCCATCATCTTAGACGCGAAGCGCCCGCCAATCCCGCCGTCTCGGGAGTCATTTCAAAACCGTTGGATCCCGCCGAAATTGAGCGCATCGTGAAACAGGCGCAAGCCGCCTGAAGCTTGAAATTCCGGGCGCGCCTCGGCGTCGCGGCGATTAGAAACAGGTTTGCCAACCGTTCAGCACTCGCGATATCTTCCGTTTGGGACCCAACCCGGTTTGCACTGAAACCCAGGCTGCGCGAGACGTATCGCCCGCCGGCCAGGTTACCCATCGGGTGCGCTTTCCGTGGACGGCGATGCGATGCTCACGTTATGAAGCGATCTTCACTGAGAGGACCAGCATGAAGCAGGTGGATTTTTCCGCCATGGTCGACAGCGGGCGCGGACTGGTCGATCGCGCAATCTTCTCCGATCCCCGCATTTATGAGTTGGAACTTGAGCGGATTTTCGCGCGATCGTGGCTGTTTCTGGCCCATGAAAGCCAAGTGCGCGAGCCGGGCGATTACTTCAACACCTACATGGGGGCGGATCCCATCCTGGTGTGCCGCCAACGCGACGGTTCGCTGAAGGCGCTGCTCAACTCATGCCGTCATCGCGGGATGAAAGTCTGCCGATCCGATTTCGGCAACGCCCGCTCATTCATGTGCACCTATCACGGCTGGACTTACAGCAACTCAGGTCAGCTCACCGGGGTTCCGTTCGAGAAGCTTGGGTATGACGATCGCTTCCGGCGCGAGGAATGGGGCTTGGTCGAAGTTCCGCGCGTCGAGGTCTACAAAGGCCTGATTTTCGCCAATTGGGATCGCGAAGCGCCCACCCTGCGCGAGTATCTCGGTGACTTCGCGTACTACATGGACATCATGCTCGACCGGGTGGACGGCGGAACCGAGGTGATTGGCGGAGTTCAGAAATGGCGGATGCGCGGAAACTGGAAACTCGCCGCGGAACAATTCGCCGGCGATATGTACCACGCGCAGACCAGCCATCTGTCGGCCGCAATCGCCGAAGGTTATCGCGAGGCGATCGGCGACTATCACGACGGTATCGAGATTGATGCCGGCGGCGGTCATGGCGTGGGCGCATTCACCGGACGTCCGATCGTTTTCGGCCATCCGGCGGTGGGCGCCTATTATGAAGCGACCGCCGCGGAAATGGTGCGGCGGATCGGTTCCGATCGCGCCGTCGGTACGCAATGGGTACATGCCGGCATGTTCCCGAATTTAGCCTGGCTGTGGGACTTCCCTACCCTGCGCATATGGCATCCGCGAGGCCCCGACTCGATCGAGGTTTGGGCCTGGTGCGTGGTCGAGCGCAAAATGCCGCCTGCGGTCAAGGAGATCATCCGGCTCAATTGCCAGCGCCATTTCGGCCCATCGGGCACCTGGGAGCAGGATGATAGCGAAAACTGGAGCTATTGCGCCGGCGGCAATGGCGGCTACATCGCGCGGAAATATCCGCTCAACTATCAGATGGGACGGGAACCGGCCAGGGAATATTCGGAGTTTCCCGGCCGAATCGGCAGCGTTTATAGCGAGCAGAATCAGCGTGCGCTGTATGCACGATGGGCGGAAATGATGAACGCGCAGAGTTGGAAAGAAATCAGTGTGCCGGGGCGTGCGAAAAGCGATCATATGGGGAACGCCGCCGCAGCGGTTGCCCCGTGAAAGCAACCTCTCCCTGAACCAGGAGCGGGAACCAGGCAAGGAGTACGAGTGCATTTACAGCGCGAACTCCGGTTTGATTTTCCCCTCTCATATCTTAGGAGAGGGACGGTGAAAAGCCAGGCGGCCTCCCCGTAGGAGCATTGATGGACCATAGCGAATCTGCGCCTGTTCTCGCGCACATTATTCTTCAATGGGAAGTTGAGCAGTTTCTTTATCACGAGGCGGAGTTGCTCGATTCGCGCCAGTTCGAACGATGGCTGGAACTGTTCACTGACGATCTGCACTACTGGATGCCGCTCAAGTACAATCGCGACCGCCGCGACGAAGCTCCAGAAGAATCGGCCGCTAACGAACTGTCGCTATTCGATGATGACAAAGACTTCATGGCCGCGCGCATCCGCCGCATACAGACCGGCCGAGCGTGGGCTGAGGACCCGCCATCGCGTACGCGCCATCTGATCACCAATGTTGCAATCGATGAAATCGGTTCGGAGCTGCGGGTACGATCTAATTTTCTGGTATATCGCAACCGGCTCGAAGGCGACGTTGATTTGTATGCCGGTTGTCGTGACGATATCTTACGGCGGATCGATGGGACGTTAAGAATTGCCCGGCGTAAAATAGGCCTCGACCAGAACGTGCTGCTGTCGAAGAATCTGGCAATCTTTTTTTAATTCCGAATGCAGCGATGCGAAGAGACTCAGTTATGACGAATTTAATTGATACCACCTCGAAACTCTCCGGAAAGCGCAAGGGCCTCGCGGCCGAGCGCGAGCCGCTGATCGAGGTGGCCCGGCAGCTTGCTCCCGAATGCACCCGCCGTTCCGATGAGGTCAACCAGTTGCGGCGCTTTCCCGATGACCTGTGGAAAAAGTTCCTCGATACGGGACTGTCGCGAGGATTGCAGGCTTCGCGATGGGGTGGCGGCGAGGTCGATTTATGGGAATTTTACTCGGCGCTGGCCGAAATCTCGCGGGCCGAAGGATCGATTGGATGGGTCCTCGGCGTACTCGGAGTCCATCCGTGGCAGAACTCGCTCTATCCACGCGAAACCCAGGAAGAAATCTGGGGCGACGATCCGACCACCTTCAACTCATCATCGTATGCACCGACCGGCAAGGCGGAACGCGCGCCGGGCGGATGGCGCATCAACGGCCGCTGGTCGTTTTCCACCGGTTGCGATCTCTGCCGATGGGTTAACCTTGGTGCGATTCCCGGCATGGTCGAGGTGGAGGGGCAGAGCGTGCCCGATTTCCGTTCGTTTCTGCTTCCGCGCAAGGATTACCAGATTGACGACAATTGGCGCGTAGCCGGGATGGGCGGAACCGGCAGCAAGGATGTGGTGGTCGATAATGCGTTTGTGCCGGACCATCGCAGCCAATCGCATTGGGATTACTCGCTCGGCGTGCCGCTGCCGGGATGGGAAATAAACCCGGGTGCGCTCTACCGCGCGCCGTGGGCATTGGTATTCAGCTTCTCGCTCGATTCGGCCACGCTCGGCGCCTGCCGCGGCTTTCTCGACGCCTGGATTGAAATTAACAAGACCCGGTCTGCCGCGTTCGGTGGAACCCGGCTGCGCGACGATCCCTTCACCCAGAAGTTGCTGGCTGAAGCCGACCACGCAATCGATACCGGACTGGTACGCCTCAGAGCCGATTCCGAAGAATTGATGGACGCGGCGCGTGCCGGCCGATTCCTGCCACGCGCCCGGCGGGCGGCTATGCGCTATTACGGATGCCGCTCCGTGCAGCTTGCGATACAGATGGTCGATCGCCTGTACGAATCGAGCAGCGGCCGCATCATCTTTAACGAATATCCGCTACAGCGGCGCTACCAGGACGTCAAAGCGATGCTCGGCCATGCCTATCTCAACACCGATCCACCGGCCCGGCTGTTCGGCGCGATAACGCTCGGCGCACCCGCAATGGACTTCACGATTTAACTGATAACTTGCGTCAGTGGGAGGGGGGCGATAACGTCGCCCCAAGGGGCAATTTCGATGGCGGTTAACAAAGCAATTCTGATTGGCAATCTCGGACGCGATCCGGAAGTTCGATATCTGCCCTCGGGGCAGACGGTGGCCAGCTTCTCCCTCGCTACCAGCGATTCGTACAGCGATCGCAGCGGCAACCGCCAGGAACGAACTGACTGGCACAACATTGTCGTGTTCGGTAAGCAGGCCGAACTTTGTTCTCAGTATCTTAAAAAAGGCCGCCAAGTCTATATCGAGGGGCGCATCCAGACCAGCCAATACGAAGCCAAAGACGGCACCGGCAAGCGCTCACGCACAGAAATTGTCGCGCAGCGAGTCCAGTTCCTGGGCGGCAAGCAGGGCGGTGGCGAGCGGGTCGAAAGCTCGCACGAGCCGATGGAGCTTGGGGCCGGCGATGCGGTACCGCCGATCGATGACGAGGACATTCCCTTCTAAAGCTGCATCAGCGCCATCATGATGGCGCAGATGCAACTTGATGCGATGATTCGCATCACTTCCGTTCAAAGGAATGTCTCGATTCGGACAGAAATCGTCCTTGCTGTCGGCGAGCAGGAACCGAAGCAAGATAATTGCACCCATCTAAACCCGTCACTGATTAAAATCACAAATTGCCCACTTCAATAATTCGGCCGTCTTCCAATGTGGCACGCCCGATGCTGTTACTGCGGAGCCGAAGAGGAATTTATCGGAGGGGACTGTGATGGAAATTAAATTAACACGCCAACCTGAAGATGATCGGGGTCCCGATGTGAAACGGACCGACAGCGGCCGGATGCGCCGGATTATCAATTCGCTTTTGCTGATTCAGTCCGGAGGCTATCCACTGCAAACTCCACGGCGAGCGATCGATCGCGAGGCGCAGCAATACTCGCCGTTTTACGAGTGATCGCGCTGCGAGCCGGCTTATCGGCGACCGCTTAGCGCTCCACGATGCGCAGTAATGGCGGCGTCCCGAATTTCTCAAAGCTGAAGTAAAACTTTAGCTCGGCGAGCAATTGCCCGATCGCCGCACCTTCATATTCGGCTGGCGATAACTCAAGTTTAACTTCAGCTTTATTCCACAAAGAGCGGGCTCCGGCGTGATTGCCACGGGCCGCATGATGAAGCGCCGCGGCGGCCTGAATCAGGCCCTGATAGAGCGTCCGCGAATCCCCCGCCGCCGCTTGCCACAAAGTCTCCCAGACTTCGTGCGCCTCGAAAAATCTGCCCTCATTGAACAGCCTGACGCCAAGCAGAAATTGATCGTGCACGAAGTCTTCCACGCTTCGATTTTACCGCCGTCCTTGCTTGACGCGTAAGCGGCCTGGGGTGCAAACATGAACCTCGCACGGAGGTAAATTGATGACCAAAGGATCGGCGAACAGACTGGTTGCGATGCCCGGGGCGACGGTTTCGATGCGCGAGTCGGAGCTGATGGTCGGCGGCGGCGATCGACTGATCGAGATGCCGGTCCCCACCTATGTAATTGAACATCCCAAGGGACTGGTGCTGTTCGACAGTGGATGTAACCCATCGGTTGCGACCGACCCGCAGGGCTATTGGGGCCATATCGCCGATTATCTGCACGTCAGATTTACGCCCGAATTGGTGGTCGATGCGCAACTGCGGCAACATGGCTACCGCCCGGAAGACATCCGCTACGTGGTGGTTTCGCATCTCCATCTCGACCACGCAGGAGGCTTAGCGCTGTTTCCTAACGCGCGATTCTTCATCATGCGGGGCGAACTCAACTACGCTTACTGGCCCGAAAAACGGCATCGTGCGGCTTTCAAGATCAACGACCTGATGCCGACGCGCCGCTTCGATTGGATCGAACTCGAAGGCGATACCGATTTGTTCGACGACGGCAGTTTGCTGATGATGAAAACCCCGGGTCATACGCCCGGCGAATCATCGTTACTGGTCAGAGTCAGGGACCATCAGCCGATAGTACTTACCGGCGATACGCTCCATCTCCGCGGTCAGTTCAACCATCTGGCGCCCAGTGAAACCGACTTCGATCGCGTGGCGGCAAGCGCTTCGGTCGCGCGGCTTAAAGACCTGCGCGATCGTGGCGAGGCGCGGGTTTGGGTAATGCACGATCCCGAGGATTGGGCCACGTATCCGCACGTGATCGAATAGCACAACGCTTCCAGACCCCCTTCCGTACCTTCCCCCGCAAAAGAGCGGGGAAAGGAAAGAGTCACGATCGCGTGACGCCAGGCTCCAGTTCCACTTCCAGCGGAACCAGCACTCTCACCACCAGGTTGTAGCCCGCCACCAGCATCACCAGCTCCATCAGCGTACGGTCATTGCCGAGCAACTTGCGCACAGCATTGAAGGTCGCGTCGCTAACCTTGACGTTGCGCGTAGCCTCGACCGCGTAACGCATCGCCGCCCGCTCGCGATCGTCGTACATCGGCGAGCTTTCGAACTCGCCAATCTGCGCCAGCTTCTCGGCTGGTATGCCCAGTTTGCGGGCCGCATTCCAATGATGGGTAAATTCGTAGTTGGCGTCGGTCAGCCGCCCCACCGTCATGATCGCCAACTCCCGCAGATTGGGATCGAGCGCCGTCTTGAAGCGCAGTTCCGTGCTCCATTCGATAAACTTGCGCAGCAGGTGGGGCGCGTACGCCATGGTGCGAAAAATGTTGTGGATCATGCCGCGTTCTTTTTCGATACGATCGAAAATTTCGCGATCCGCAGGTTCGAGGTCTTCCCGCTTCAGGTACGGTAATCGTGGCATTGGAACATCCTCCAAAAGTTCAGCGTGCGATCAACTTATATCCAGTCATTTTCCGGACGGCCAACAAGATCGTCATTATGTCGCATCACCTGCAGAATCCGTGCTATTTCGCTGATATACAAAAATCCACTGGCATTGTATTTTTGCGTGGTCCAATGCCGGATGATTGCCGCATGTCCGCCGCATGGTGGCCGTGCTTAACCAAGGAGTCGAGGAATGCCGCATAAAAAAGCCTGGTTCTATACTGCCCTTACTTTGACGGGTGGCTTCATCGGAGGCGCGCTCGCATCGCAGTTCGTGCCGGCGGTGGCAATGGCCGCGAAGCATGTTCGCAAAGTGGAAGCCGAGCAATTCGTGCTGGTCGATCACAATGGGACGAGACGCGCCACGCTGCAAATAACCTCGCGCGGCATGTCCGATTTGGCCATGTACGACGCTCAAGGACGGGATCGAGCCGAATTTAGGGCGGCGAACAATGGTGGCGGCTCGGTCGGCTTTTATGGTGAAGACGGCAAACAACGTATCCTGATTGGGGAAGCACGATCGGGCAGAAGAGGCGTTGCGATTTACGGCAGCAACGGAAAACAACTGGTGAATCTTAGCGTCACCGAATCCAACCAGGCCAGCCTGACCTTATACGATCCGATTACCGGACGGGCGCGGGCGGGCCTGGGTGTGGCTTCCGGCGGCGCACCGGCGCTGGTGTTGTTCGATCAGAATGGTAAGGACCGCGCCGAGTTGCACGTGCTCGTCGACGGCAAGCCTGGCCTCGCGCTTGCAAACGAAAGCGGCAAGAGTATAGCTGGCCTCCCGGAGGAAGCCTCCACCACGGCTGGCGGCACCCAGTGATTACGCCGACCGCCCGCGTGTAAATGAAGAGTTTGCGCAGCGAAGACTCGGGATTCTTCGCTGCGCTTAAAATCAACGGTCGGCTTGGGCTTTGGCGCGCTTGCGTCCGTTGCGATTGGATTGCGATACCCCCGCCGGCTCCCGACCACTATCGGCGGGCGCTGAGATATCGGCGCGGCGCGGCTTAGCCGGGTTTCGCGTCCCCAGATTCAGCACAATCTGCCGCAGATGGTCGGCGACTTTGCGATAGGCGCCGGCACCGGCGGACTCGCCGGCCACGCGCGCCAGTTCCTCGTTGGCTATCACGCGCCCGATTCTGACTTCCACCGGATGCCGGCGCGGAATCAGCTTGCCCTTGCCGAGCACCTCATAGGTACCTTTTATTCGGATCGGCAGCACGTCGCATCGGCTGCGCATCGCGAGATAACCAACGCCGCTCTTGAAATCCTGAATTTCGCCATCCGGCGAGCGGGTTCCTTCGGGGAACATCAGCACGCTATGGCCCGCGGTCATCTCTTCGAGCGCATCGTCGAGCGATTCAAGCTGTGCGCGTTCGCGATCGAACGGAATCAATCGCGTAAAGTTCGAGACGATCAGCCGCCGGGCGGCGGTATTGAAGAAATAATCCTTGGCCGCCAGCACCACCAGATCATTGCCGATCGGACCAAGTGCATAGCCGACCAGGGCAAAATCGAGATGACTGGAATGGTTCGCCACCACCAGCAGATTACGATTATGGGCGATGTTCCCACGCCCCAGAATTTGCGGCTTGAGCCAGCGTTCGATACCGGCGCGCGCCGTGCCGCGTAGCGCCATCGCACCGGCCGCCCTTATTGATAATGGCAGGTGCGGCGTAAACGGCTGCGCGAAACGCGCGTAGGAGGGAAGTTTTGGCCGGTTCTGGCCGGTGGTTACCAGCTTTTGAAGATCGTCGACACTCCTGATATCCGAAAGTTCCTCGGGACTGATATCACGCCCGGCCCATCCCGAAATGTGTTCGCCCAATTCCGCGAGCGCAAGCGAATCGAGCCCGAGATCCTCGATCAACCGGGTGCCCGCCGTGATGTTGATTTTGGCGGTGGACAACTGCACCAGCGCGTCGGCGAGCCATGGCTCGATCTCGCTCCCGACGCTGACTTCCGAAGCCCGATCCGTGTCGACCATCGCCCGGATTATCTCGGCCACTTCCTGCCGTTTTATTTTTCTGGTTCCGGTGCGCGGCAGTTGATGATCGATAAAACGCAGGATGCGAATCCGCTTGTGCGGGCTGAGTTCGGCGTTGATTTTATCGATATGCGCCCGCAGCCGGTCTTCGACTGCCCGGCGGCTTTCGCCACGCGCATAAGCCGGCACGATCAACGCGGCGACCTGCTCGCCCTGTCCGATCGTCAGGCCGACTACCGCCATTTCCTTGATGTATGGCGAATGACCATAGGCTTCTTCGAGCTCGTCGATATAAATGTTGTTGCCGCCGGAATCGACAATTACGTCCTTGGCGCGCCCGACGATCGACAACCGGCCAGCCTGGTCGAAGCGGCCGAGATCGCCCGTACGCAGCCATCCATCCTTGAGCACTTCTTCGGTGGCCGCGGGGTTACGGAAGTACCCGGCCATCACGTTTGCCCCGCGCACCAGAATTTCGCCGGCGTCGGCGCCCTCGCGCGTATCCAGTTGAATTTCGATTCCGTTCAGGGGCTGGCCGACCGACCCCGGAATCAACTTCTCGCCGGTGCGCGCGACGCTGATAACCGGAGCAGCCTCCGTCATCCCGTAGCCTTCAACCAGATGAATTCCGATGTCGTTGAAAAACTCCGCGATGCGCTGCGGCAGCGCCGCCCCGCCACTGACGGTTAGCTTAAGCCGTCCACCGAGCGCGGCGTGGGCCTGATGGAACAGCAGCGATCCCAGGTTGAAGTGAAACTCCTTCTCGAAACGGCGATTGAAGGTGCGCATCTGATCGAACGCCGCATGAAAAAACGGCCCCCGGGCCTCGACCTGATCGACGATTCGACGGTGGATCGCTTCCCACACCGCTGGCACTCCGATAAGCGCGGTCGGCCGCAGATCCGCCAGCGTACGGGTCAGATTCGCGGCGTCTACGCCCAGCGGATAGGCGACGGTTGAACCGCTCGCCAGCGGCAGCAGCATCCCGCAGGTGAACTCAAAAGTGTGATGGAGCGGCAGCAGCGAGAGCACCACGTCCTCGCCGTCGAGCGCGAACACACGCGCGAGCATCGAGACCTCGGCGGTGAAATTGGCATGGGTGAGCATCACGCCCTTGGGCGCGCCGGTGGTGCCAGAGGTAAAGACAATCGAGGCCACCGCGCTACGTTCCAGACGAGCTTGCTCAGGCGCTTTGCGATGCAGCACGAACGGACGCTGAAGATCGTCGAGTTGCAGCTCAATCAGATTAGCGCCTGCGATTTCTTTGAGCGCGCCACCCAACCGGCGCGTCACCGCCGATGAGCACACGGACGCGCGCGGCTCCGCGATTGCGCAAATCGCCGCCAGCTCCTCGCTGGAAATATTATGATCCAGCGGTACCGCAATCGCGCCGGCTTTGACGATCGCGAAAAACGCGATCACCCACGACGGCGAGTTTTCGCCGATCAGCAACACCCGGTCGCCCGCCTCGACGCCGCGCTCATGCAGCATCAGCGCGCCCCTCGCCGCGCCGTCGCGCAGCTCGCGATAGCTGGTCGTGAGGCGATCGCCCGACGGCTTGCGCGCGAGCAGCGCGGTACGGCCGCCAAAGGTTTCGGCTGCGTAATCGAGTAAGTCAATGAGCGTGCGATGGCGTGAGCGCCGCGGACGGCCACGGGTATGCAATTCGAGTTGTCCGAAGATGTGCCGCCGCAGACCAGGCAGATGCACGTTGATCCAATAGTCGGACCAGTCAATCTTCTCCGGATGGTACGGATGCCGCTGTGCGTCCGCGGACGCTAATCCGGCATAGAGCGCCCGAATATTTTTCGAATGAAAAGTGTAGATCAACTCGCTGATGTAGGGTTGATAGACGGCCACCATCTCGCGCGCGAGCTGAGTGTTTTCGGATAACCGATCGATGCTGCGATCGATCGCGCGGGCGCGCGTGGAGCCGGGACCAAGAATCGTGCGCGCGAAGCCGCTCAGATGGCGCAGCAGTTGCGGCACCGTACCGCTAATCACGTCGTAAGTGGTTTTCGAGACCACCACCGCTTCCAGATGCGGCGCCAGCTTCGCCATCGCACCGCCTGCCCGCCTTTGTTCGCGGCGATTTCCGAGCGCGGTAAGCTCGACCAGCCGGCGCATCGTCAGCGGGTTCGTATCCGAGGTGCAGAGCTGGTAGACCGGCTCCTGCCGCTTGAGCAGCAGCGCGGCCAGAATCGGAATCATCGCATGGGCCGCCAGATCGACCGGCAGCACGTCCAGCACCAGTTCGGCTTTCGCCGGATAGAAACGATAACCGCGGCCCGACAGATAGGTCAGCGGCGCGCTGGTATTAACTCCCTGGTTCCATCCGGGAAACGGTTCGGCTAGCGCGCTCTCGATCACCGAAGGACGCGCGACGGTCAGGTTGATCTCGTCGCGAACGGCAAACACGAGCTGCTCGCCCAGGCTCTTGGTGTAACTGTAGGTGTTGGGCCAGCCCCAGCTTTTCGCGCGATCGCGGCCGACGGTCTTCAGCCGTTCTTCGAGCCAGCGCTTGCGGCGAGTCTCAATCTGACCCGGCCCCGCTTCGACGCCGTCTTCGCCGCCAAATTCGAGAAACTCGGCATGATGCGCCTGGTCGCGCGATTCGGCCTCGATCCGACCAACCGCCGCGAGCGCATCCTGAATTTCCTGGTTTACATTGAACCCGCGCTGCTCGCTCGGACACCAATCGTGCGGGATATCGTTCTCATAGCGATGGCCATCGGCTTCGCCCGCGACATAGCAGGTCGAGATGTGCAGTAGTGACGCGTCCTGCTCGCGGCAGAACTCGATCACATTGGCAACCCCGAGCGTGTTTACCGAAAGCGCCTTTTCGAGCGAGGCATCGAAATTAACCAACCCGGCGCAGTGCACCACAGCATCGATCGTGCCGCGTTTCGGCAGGTCGCTCTTATCGGTCACCAATCCGCGATCGGTGATGTCGCCGGGAATCACCACCAGCTTGCCGGCGGCATAGGCGTCGAACTTCTCGCCCAGGCGGTCGCGCGCCGGACCCATCACAGGTGAATCAAGCACCTCGCGCGCGAAGCGATTCAGGGCCGCGCGCCGGTCGCCACGAATCAGCAGGTAGATGCGCTCGATCTCCGGATGGTCCCGCAGCAGGAGCATCAGGAATACTTTGCCGAGAAAGCCGGTCGCCCCCGTCAGCAGGATGCGCCGCTTGCGTAAGATCTGTTCGAGCGGCGGCATTTCGCCGGTTCGAACGCGGCCATTTTTTCCATTACTCGACATCGGCCATCACCAATGGCGGCAGATGCAGATAGGTTATGCTGGCCGAGCTGCCATGCTCCGCAGTAGCCATCGCAATCGCCTCATCGAGCGTATCGGCCGGATCCCATCCCATCCGCCGCGCAACTTCCGGCTCCTCGCAGCCGGCGGCGATGACGCGGCCCAGATGCTTACGTCCGGGCTCGCCCCAGTACCACATGTAGAACGGATGCACGCCGTGATAGGCGTTCCCATACCGATACATGTGGATGTAGGTCGGATTGCGCGCGAACTCCGCCTCGTACTTTCGCTGGAGCTCGTCGGTGTCCGTGGTCTCGGCAAGGCATCGATGGAAAAACTCGATATAGCTTGGATGATGCTCGGGATGAAACTCGTCGCGCAACGGATGACAGATGATCATCGTGCCGCCCGGCTTAACCAGCGGCTTGCCGCGATACATGTTGAACAGGTAGCCGAGCCCGGTGCACTGCACCAGAATCGGGTTCATAATCGAGTTGGCGTTGTAAGGACAGATGTACGGAACGCCCACGATCAGGATGTCCGACTGGCCTTTCACCGGCACTGAGTATTGCTGGAAAACCTTCTGCAGAGCCTTCTTGTGCACCGCCTCGGTTTCTCCACCCCACACGCCGGTCAGGCCGTAGGGCGCGGCGTAGCCATGCAGAACCTGACGGCGCAAATCATCGGGCAGATTGCGCATGGTCCATTTGAAACCCTTGAGCCGGGTGCGATCCCAATCGCTGAAGCGGTCTTCATTTTTTTGCAGAAAATCGAGCATGCCGCCGTACATGCGATTGTTGACGGCGGTCTCGATCGCGAAGACGTTGAGATTGCGATTCACCAGCTGGCCCATCCGGTCAGCCGACCGATGCAGCGCCGAACGAGTGGGGTCCATATACGAATGCGAGTCGCGCAGCGTTTCAGCGTTGTGGTGATGACGCAGGCTCTGGTATGGCGCCAGGCCGACCGCGACCGATTTGTGGCCGCCATCCATCGGCACCAGGTTGATGTTCAGATAAATCAGCAGGTCGGATTCGACCGCGCGCCGCGACAGCCACACTTCCTCGTTGTGATCGGTCTTGCCGAGCATCGTGAGTTCGGCGCGGTTCTCGGCGTCGAAGTTGTACAGGCGATCGGGCCAGTACTGCTTGAACGCGCGCTCACCAACCATCCGGCGCACTTCGGCCGCCGTCATGCGCCGATGCAGCGAGTTCGCGATGATCAGGTGAACATCGTCCACACCGTAATCGGCCAGCGTTTGCAGCACCGAGTTGAGCAGCCGTTCGCGAATATCCGGCCGGCGCATCTGCGGCAACGGCAGGCTGATGTCGTCGATCGCGATGGTGACCCGCATGTTGGGATTGAGCTGCGCGAACAGCGGATCGGCGTTTTCCGGATGCAGCAGCGCATAACGGATGGCAGTATCCGGATCGGGCAGCGGATCCAGCGGCGGCGGCGGATAGATTACCCGCGTGCCAACCGGCAGCTTCTCGAACAGGAAGTCCTCGCCATAGGAGATCAGCCGCCGCTCCGACCGGCGATTGATCGTAACGACCAGGTCGCGGCGGGCGCCGGGCTCATGCTTGAGTTCGGCAGTTTTAAGTTCTTTAAGTTTACTTTCCGGCCGCGCCATCCGATGCACCCCAGAACCAGTTTCCGATTCTCATCAGGTTGTCGTAAGAAAAAACCCGCTCCTTGTCACGTGTGAAGCGGACGATTGGCCAGTAACGATTCAACGCCGTCACTTCGAGCCGGTGATCCGGATTAACCGCCACCGGATGACCGAGCGGGGCCAGAAACGGCAGATCGTAATAGGAATCCGCGTAGCCCCAGCAATCGCGCAGTTCGATTCCACGCGCCGCCGCGTACTCGGCGCACCAGATGGCCTTTTCCGTGCTGGCCATAATCGGTTCGCGCAGACGTCCGGTTACAATTCCGCGGCTGGCGTTCATCCGATTGGCGGCGAACACGGTCACGCCGAGCCGGCGCGCCAGCGGGCCGACAATAAAATCCGGCGAGCCGGTTACCAGTATCGGCTCCAGTCCGGCGGCCCGGTTGCCTTCAAGCAGATCGCGCGCCTGCGGATAGATCCGATCGATCAACACCCGCTCGCAATACTCCTCACCCAGTGCGTTCAAGCGATCCTGCGAGACTCCGCGCAGGCCCGAGAACAGCACCACGTTAAGCAGCCTGCGATCCTGCCGTTCGGCGCGATAGAGCCGCGGAATTCGCGCAATCAGGCTGCCCAGGTAGGCCGCACGCCCGGTCCATTCACCGAGATTGGTGACGATAAACACCGCCGCATGCACCAGGTTGAAATCAACCAGCGTGCCATCGAGATCGTAAAAGGCCAGCCCGCGTATTCCGTTGCGCGCCGACCGCTTCTTCGCTTTATGAACTGACATGTCAGTCTAGTGCAGGCCGCCGACAAGCCGGCTGCCAGCCGCACCATCCAATACCTCATTTCGATCATCGAGCAGCTCGGGTTGCGAGACGCCCCGCAAGCCGAAATTCAGCATCTGCTCGACAATTGCCTCGGGCTCCCCGCGGCGCTCACGCGAGAGCTCCGCCACCACTTCCTTCACCACCCCCAGGATGCAGGCGGCGACCGTTCGCGTATCGCACTCGCGCACCAGCTTCATCTGGATACCGAGGTCCAGCGAACGCTGAATTTTCTCGGCGATCTGGTCATAGAACTCGCTGATCCTGGCGTCCAGTTCGCGATCGAAGCCGACCGCGTGATTCAGGACGATATCGGTCAGCTCCCGCTCGGTCAGCACAAACTCCAGAACCCGGTTCAGATTAGCGCGCAACTGTGCGATCGGACTGGCCTCCTCGGGCGCCATCCGGATGCGCCGGATTCGATCCGAAAGATCGCGCAACGCCTGATCGAGCAGCACCTCGAAAATTTCCCGTTTATTTCGAAAATACAAATAAAAGGTGCCGCGTGCGATGTGGGCGGCGGAGATAATATCGGCCACGTTCGTGCGATGATAGCCCTTGCGGGCAAATATGCGTTTGGCGTGGCGCAGCACCTGCGCCCGGCGCTCTTCTCGATCCACTTCTCGGCTCCGGTTAATGAAGTGAAGCTAATTGCGGGATGGTCCGGTGTCAAACCGGTCAACGTTCGTTAAAATTGGGCCTTGTAAACGATTTACAAGGGCGCGATCAGCGTTTATTGCGGGCCGCGGCTCAAGATCCCAGCCCGACCACCGTAATGGACTGCGGGCTGGCGGCGCCGTCGTCGTCCTCGTCGATAAAAATTTGCGAGCGCTTGCGCCCGGTACTCGAGGGCGTGAATTCGATCGCGAAGGGACACGATGAGTGCGCCGGTATCAAGCCGATGCATGGTTTGCTCACCCGATAATCAGAAAGGCCGGATTTGATCGCGGTCACTATCTGCCCTACCGGGCTGAAATTCTCGATCGTGATTTTCACCTGTTTGGTCTGTCCGATCGGCGTGCGGCCGAACCTGACCATTGCGGGCTTCAGATGCAGACGGGCCGGAATTCCCCGGCCGGTCAGCCTGACCATCTGAGGACTGTTCAGCGCGCTGTCGGCCATGCGCAGGGTTCCCGCGCGCAGACCCGGACCCGACGGCGTAAATCTGATCGCCATGACGCAGCCGGCGCCATCGGCAAGCGTGGCTCCACAGGTGCTGCGGGCGGTATCGATCGCAAAATCGCCGGTGATAGTGGGTTGTTCAAATTTCACTGCTGCACCGTGGGAACGTTTGCGATTATTAAAGAAAACTCGAAACGGCGCGCTGCTCATGCCGGTCGCGCCGAACAAGCGGGCCGGAAATCCAAGGGTTCGAGGATGATAGGCCAGCGGAATCGGAACCGGAGTAGCCGTCGGGATCGGCGTGGCGGTAATTGTCGGCGTAGCCGTAGCGGTCGCGGTTCGCAAGGGCGTCGCCGTGGGGGTCGCGGTCGCGCCAGGTGTGCGCGTGGCGGTCGGCGTTATCGTCGCAGTGGGGGCCGGTGTAGCGGTGATCGTGGCGCTCGCGCTGGCCGTCGCGGTCATGGTTGCAGTTGCGCTTGCCGTGGGAGTCGCGGTTTGCGTGGGAGTCGCGATTGGAGTCGGCCCGGTCAGCAGATACGCGCCACGGCCATGCGTCGCTGCGAATATGGTTCCGGTCAGGCTCTGTTCAAGATCGAAGACCGGCACCGCCGGAATGGCGCCGAGATTAAACGCGGTCCAGCTCGCACCATCGTCGATACTGCGGAAGACTCCGGTATCCGAAGCTGCGATAAGCGTATTGCCGGTCGGGTCATCGCGATCCACCAGCACGCGCAGAATCGGCACGTCGGGCAGCGGCGATGATCCGCCTGCGCCATCATCCTCGGCCCAATTCTGGCCGAAGTCCGCCGTGCGAAAAACATGGCCGATATGAGTGGCCGCGGTGAACCCTGAAAGGCTCAGATAAGCGATCTGCGCATGATACGGATCGACCGCGATCCCGGTGGCCTGCGTATCGGCGGTGGTCAGGCCCGCGGGAAATGCCGCGTTGATCCTGGAGGTCACCTGGTTCCAATAGGCCAGCGTACCCGGATTGCTACAGCCGGGTTGATCGGGGCAATTCGCATTCGTGGTGTTGTAGATTTGAAATCCGAGGCCGGTCTCCGAAAGCGTCAAAGCCCACGCGCGAGTATCGTCAGATGGCGCGAACTCGACATCCTGAGTTGGATTGTACGCATTGATATTGCCCTGCACGCGCCAGGTGAACATGCCGTCGGTCGACACATAAGTCGCCAGCGTGCCGCCGAACAGCACGCGGTGAGCGACCCCCGGATCGGCGGCGAGCGGCGGATAGAAATTGAAATAATCGCTGCCGTAGACACTGGCGATTCCATTGGTGGGATCGGTGTAGTCCCAGCTCTTTCCGCCGTCGGTCGAAGCGGCGATTTGCGGCGTCCCGCCAGTGCTGGCGTAGGTGTGATAGGCGTGGGACGGATCGATCGGATCGAATGCCGCAATGCCTCCATCCGCGATATCCACCGCATCCCATCCGATCGAGCCGGAGAACATCTGCGTTCCATTATCCTGCAGACCGGCCAGCGCTATCGCGGCGTCGCTGGGATGCGGCGCGATCGATTGGAGCTGCGCGGCCGCGATACTGGCATTGAGTGGAGTGAACGATCCCGCGGAGCCGTCGTAGCGGAACAGTCCGCCATCATTGCCGAGGAGAAAACCGACGGTCGAACCGTTGCTCTCAAGCGGGACGATCGCATGTTGATCGGAATGGGTCGTACCGCCCGGCGTCAGGAACGACCACGTCGCGCCGGAATTGAGGCTTTGATAGATCGCCACGCCGCCGAAATACACGCTAGCGCCGGTCGGATCGGACGGATCCACCGCCAGCGCCTGATCGTAAAACGATTGCGCGAGATTTTCTGGCAAGGTTCCATCGAGCGCAACGCCGCCGATCGTTACCGTGGGGACATTCTGAGTGGTCCACGAGACTCCGTTATCAGTGGATTTGAAAAACCCAAGGTATTCGATTCCGTCCGGCGCGCCGACCATCACATACACCGTTCCAGGCGCATCCGCCGCCACCGCGATCGCGTCGCGCCCGAACTGGCCATAGCTGGCTGGCGTGCTGCATGGACTGTCGTTGCTGAAGCACATCGGCTGCCACGTAACCCCGCCATCGCTCGAGTGATAAACATTGTCGTATTCGATCGCGGCCCATACGCTGCCCGGATTGTTCGTATCGACCACCACGTCATTGCCGGGACAGTTGGAGCAATTGAACGCCCCGATCTGAGACCAATTGGTGCCGCCATCGGCTGAAAACCATATGCCCTGCCGTCCGGCATTGCCCTCCAGGATGTCCGGATCGGCCCGTCCCGCACTGGTGGCATTGGTGATCGCGGCGAAAAGATGCGGCGGCGCATGCGAGGTATCGATCGCCAGTTTGGCGATCCCCGAACCGCTGAACACCGAGGCTCCCAGTTGCGTCCAGGTGGCGCCTAAATCGGCTGATTTGAAGATTCCCTGACCGTAGTACGAATCGATCGCTTCATTGCCTTCGCCAGTGCCCACGTAAACCGTGCTGTTGGGCGAGGTGGTGGGATCGATCGCGATCGCGCCGACGGCCTGGGTTGGTTGCGCATCGAACACGGGGGCGAAGCTATTACCGCCGTCCGTACTGCGCCAAATACCGCCGCCCGCCGCGCCGGCAAAGATATCGCCTGACCTGGGATCTATCGCGAGAGCGGTAATTCGGCCGGTTGCATTCGCGAGCGGTACGGTCCCGCCCAGTTCCGGTTCGACTTCATTGAGGATCGGCTGAGGTCCGATCGAACTCCAGCCCAGGATCGTCTGTGTCGCAAAGTTTGCGGCGGACGCCGGTCCCAGGTGTTGACTGAAGCGCGAGCCGCTCGCGTTCAATGCGTCGCGATACGCATTTGGTGGAACGCCGAAGGACAATCCTTGCCTGAGGATAAGGTAGGTCTCGCGTTCGCGTCGATTCGACGAATCGCGAAGCAGGGATCGCGATAAAAGCTCGGGGTGTCCTGTCGATCCGGATGGGGCGGACGTCAGCAGCATCGAAACCGCGCCTGCGATCGCGAAAGCGGCTATCGCCACTATCTTGAGTTGACGGAATCTTCCGGCCATTCCTCCCGGAGAGCCGCGAAGACCGCCCGATCAACTCGCCGACTAAATGTCGATTAGGGTCCGATCGCGGTATTTCCGGTAGCTGTGATCCTAGAAGCCCCGCCATAGCGATGGAAGCCTATCGTAACTAATATTAACTTTTCATATCTGATATTATGTAATTACTAGCAATATCTTGCAACCTATTCCCTAGCGTAGCTATTAGTTTCCACTTATTTCCTTTATTTTCCAACAGTAACCGCTGTTAGAACCGACATAAATTGAATTTGATTGTGAAATAACAATAGAACTCACTTTGCCGAAGTCTCCGCCGATCCAACTGATCGATCCGCCCGGCCCGACTTCCGCCAGATGGCCGCCATTGCTTGCGATGATCACCTTTCCCGTCGTCGTCGCCGCGATCGCAGTCGCGCCCGCGCCCGGCAGCGGCGAGCTCCATATCTGGCCCCCATTTAGATCGAATGCCGAAACTCCGGTCGCGCCGAGGTACAGCGTTGCGCCCGCCGAGACGACACCGCTGGCCGGCGGTTCGGCAAGCTGCTTATGCCACAGTTCGCTGCCGTCGCTCGAATCGATCGCATAGATGGCGGCACCGGAAATCGCGAAGATCGTATTCCCGGACATCGTTGCGTCTCCCACGATTCCGTTCGCCGGTGCGAAGCTCCATTGAATCGCGCCATCCGACGCCACTCCCGCCAGACCGCCGTCGTTGACCGCCATCACGCCGCCTTCGGGCAACGGCAGCACCTGACGCACACCCGCCATCGCGATTCGCCACTTCACGGTCCCGTCCCCGGCCACCGCAACCAGGTCTCCATTCGCTGAGGCGTAAACGGTGCCATCGGTTCCGGTTCCGATCGGGCCACCGTTGCCGATCGCCGCGACCCATAGCGAGCCGCCACTCGAATCGATCGCGATCAAGCCACCATCAGGCCCCTGCACATAGACCGTGCCAGCCGGTCCAGCCACTGGAGAACCGCCGGCAGAGGGTCGCGCGAAGAGCTGCCGTCCCAAATTGTCAATCGCATGCAATACGTGATCGGTCGAGATGAAATAAGCCGTGCCCGATGGCCCAACCGCGATTTGCCCGGAAATTGCGGCATGCGCGTCGAACCGCCACATCACTTTCGCAGTGGCCGGCGGCGCCGTGGTGACATCGGCCGGCGCGGCTGCCGGGGCCGGAGTCGGAGTCGAAGAGGCAGTTGCGGCAGAACAAGGCGAGCAGACCGGATAAGAGCCACCGTTGGCTGCGATGGCCACGTTCATCGGATTGCTCACCAGACCGCCGGAACTGGCGTAGATGCAGGTGCAACCGGGATTGTTGGTGGTAAATTGACCGGGCACCGCGGAGCCATCGTAGGATAGATTCGTATTGTTTCTGAACCAACCCGCGACGCTGCTGATGTCTTTAAAATCGAGCTTCTTACCGTGCTTGAAGGTCCCTCCAGCGTTGAAATTCACCACATCCGGTATCATTACGGTGGTCGCAGTCGCGCAAGGAGTGGGCGTGGCGGTCGGGCTCGGTTTTCCGGTAGGCGACGAACTGGACGTCACGGTGGGCAACGCCGGCGCCCCAGGGCATACTGCAATTGCTATAAGATGCTTGCCGAGCGGCGGCGGCGGCGTGAAGCAAGGGCCTGCGTTATATACATTGAGACCGAACTGTCCGCAGCCGAAGTTGTTATTGTTGCAACTCAGGACCAACGCAACCATCGCGCCGCTTAACAGCAGCAGAAGAAGGGGCAAAATACGCCGATGCATGGCAGTCGTGGTATTTGGTAGCGCCTCGACTGTCAAGGCAAATGGCTACAAACCTTCGGAATTTCGCGCGAGGATAGATTCGGGAAGGCAAACTCAGCGAAGGGTAATCGCGGAACCGGTTCGTGAGCGCGGAATCGTCGATCGTTCCGTCATCACTTTCTTCCACTGGCGCCAGATGCCGCGTTGAGTTGCCTCATCGGTACGCTCGGCGACGATGGTACCATCGGGATCGCGCCGTTCGCGATTGAGCCCCCGTCCGATCAGCAACCACGGGTCGATCAGATCGGCCCCGAGTCCCTCCTGCACGCGCACGAAGATATCGGCATCATCGGGGCCGCCGAAGCCCGCCGGTCCGAAAAACGCCTCGTGACCGCGAAGACGCGAAGCGTTGGCCTCATCGCTGAGCCAATTGAGCGTCGTCGGATAGAGCGCCACTTCCGTGTAATCGACGCTCACCGGCTGCACCACCCTCATTTGAATTCCAATCAGAATCAGGTTCGGAAAGATCAGCGTGTGCGTCATGCCCTGCAGCAGATTGTGCGCGGCGCGGGTATTGCCGAACCGGCTGGTAAGCTGCTCGAAATGCGCCCGGCCTGACTCGGTGGTGGGGAAAACCTCCGGAATCGGATCGGCGTTGAGCGTATCGTAAAGACGGTTCCAGTAGTCGAGCATCACATGGCCCCCCCCAAGATCGCGGGTCACCGCGAACCGGCTGCCCTGAAACTGCCCTTTGAAGTCATCGGCCGCCTCGCTATGACGGGCGCGCTCTTCGAGTACGCCGAGAAACGACTCGTGCAGCGTAATTGCGTGGTAGCCGTCCATCGCGTTCTCGACCTGAAGTTTCCAGTTGGCGCGATAGTCGTATTTCTGAGCGCCGGCCACGCTGACTTCATCCGAGTCGGACAAGCCGGCGAAAAGATCGATCTGCTCGCGGGCGTGGCCAAGATGCTCGGCCAGCGAAATTCCCGCCGGACTCAAACTGGCGAAAATGAAACCGCGGTAACTCTCGACCCGCGGCACTTTGGTCAGTCCATAATCCTCGCGATGAAAGCTGTCGCCATAAGCCTCGGGATAGGGAACTCCCGCCAACGACCCATCGAGCTTGTAGGTCCAGCCATGATACGCGCAGCGAAAGGCGCGCGTGTTGCCCCGTTCTTCATCGCAGACCATGGCGCCCCGATGGCGGCAGCGATTGAGCAGCAGTTGCACCTGGCCGCTCTGATCACGAACCATAATCGCTGGCTGCATCCCGATCCGCTTGCGCCGGAAGTCGCCCGCATTCGGCACCTCGCCCGCGTGTCCCACGAACACCCAGCCGCGATGGAATATCCGATCGATTTCCTCCCCGAAAATCCCGGGGTCGGTGTACAGCCGCGAATGAACCCGATCGGACTTGACCAGTTCGTCGTAGACTGTTCTGGAATGCGCCATAATTGACCGCGCCTCCTATGCCTGAGCCGTCGGCCTGATTATCTGCGGGAGGCTCGCTTGCGTCCGGTCGATAAGATCGGATCATGCGTCATCATTTTTTTCCATTGACGCCAGATAGCCCGCTGGGTCAGTTCATCGATCGAATCGCCAATCGGCAGCCCGGCCTGATCGCGGCGTTCGCTGCCGGTCCCACGCGAAATAATATTCCATGGGGCCAAGTCGGCGTTCGCGCCCATCCGCATCCGTTCGAACATCTCCGAGTCATCCGGATTGCCGAAGCTGGCCGGCCCGTAAAAGGCCTCATGAGCGCGCAGCCGGATCTGATTGACCTCCGGCGTCAGCCACTTCAGCGTGGCCGGATAAAGACAGACCTCGGTGCGATCGATGCTTATCGGCTGCACCACCCGAATGTGCAGTCCGATCAAAATCAAATTCGGAAAAATCAGCGTGTGGGTTGCGCCTTCGCGCAGCATGTCCGCCGCCCGTTCGGTACCCACCCGGCGCTGAAGCTCTGCGAAGTGAGCCTCGCCACTTTCGGTGATGGGCCGCACCGATGGCAGGGTATCTCCGTTGAGCGGATCGTAAATGCGAAAGCCATAGTCGAGCATCACATGGCCGCCGCCCAGATCGCGGCTGACGCCATGGCCGGAGCTGAACGCATCGGGGTCAAAGGCGGCGGCGGCATGTTCGGGCGAGGGGTTCGCGCGGATGCGATCCATCACCGCAGAGACGAACGATTGATGGGTCGGCATCGTATGGTAGCCGTCCATCGCATTCTCGATCGCCAGCTTCCAGTTGGCCCTGAAACTGTACTTGTGCGGACACGCCCCGACTACGATCTCGTCGGCTTCCGACAAACCGGCGAAAAGATCGATCTGCTCGCGGGCGCGGCCAAGATGCTCGGCCAGCGAGATTCCCGCCGGACTCAAACTGGCGAAAATGAAACCGCGGTAACTCTCGACCCGCGGCACTTTGGTCAGTCCATAATCCTCGCGATGAAAGCTGTCGCCATAAGCCTCGGGATAGGGAACTCCCGCCAACGACCCATCGAGCTTGTAGGTCCAGCCATGATACGCGCAGCGAAAGGCGCGCGTGTTGCCCCGTTCTTCATCGCAGACCATGGCGCCCCGATGGCGGCAGCGATTGAGCAGCAGTTGCACCTGGCCGCTCTGATCACGAACCATAATCGCTGGCTGCATCCCGATCCGCTTGCGCCGGAAGTCGCCCGCATTCGGCACCTCGCCCGCGTGTCCCACGAACACCCAGCCGCGATGGAATATCCGATCGATCTCCTCCCCGAAAATCCCGGGGTCGGTGTACAGCCGCGAATGAACCCGATCAGACTTGACCAGTTCGTCGTAAACTATGTTTGTCCGCGCCATACCGCAGAGCGCCTCCGCCGGTTTCGGCTGCCTAAACCAGGAACGTCAGGTTGTCGATGTACTCGTCGTTGTTGACCAGCAGCACTTTCTTGAACACCAGCTTGTAGCTGCCGTTTTCGGGACGCAAGCGATGAATTGTGCGGCCGGCGAAAACGTCCTGCACTCCGCGGCGTAATTCGGCCAGGATGAAGTTCGAGGCTGTATTCACTTCGCCATTGGACTCTTCTTCAATCTCCAGATTCGAGATCACGCGGCGCATCCGCGACTTTGGATCCTGGGCATGGGCCACACCGCTATTAAGCCGCCTGATTCGCGTCTCCAACCGCGTGTGATCGTCATAAATCAACGACACCTCGCGCTTGGGATCGGCATCGTCGCGCCCGCAGGGAACCCAGTAAAGGGCGTCGCTGGTCCATAGCGCTAGCCATTCGTCGTAGCGATTTTCGTCCATGAGGCGCGCCTCATGGTAGATAAAGTTTTCAACTTTCGATCGATCCGCGGCCATCGGCTCAGCCCCTTTCTCCGGCGGCGTGCGAGGCGCGCTTGCGCGCCGACGCGCCGGTCTCCTGCGTCATCACCTTTTTCCACTGCCGCCAGATGGCGCGCTGGGTAATTTCATCGGTCATGGCACCGACCAGCAGCCCCTCTTCGTCGCGGCGTTCGTGGTTCATCCCACGCGAAATGATATTCCACGGCTCCAGATCGGCGGCCGCCGCAGTCTGGATGCGCTCGAAAATTTCCGAGTCGTCCGGACCGCCAAAGCTGCCAGAGCCGAAAAAAGCTTCATGCGATCGCAGCCGCACTTCATTGACCTCGGGCGCGAGCCATTTGAGCGTGGTCGGATACAGGCACACCTCGGTGTAATCGAGGCTTACCGGCTGCACCACCCGCAGATGCAGCCCGATCAGAATCAAATTCGGAAAGATTAACGTATGCGTGGCGCCCTCGCGCAGCCCATCGGCGCCGCGTTCCGCGCCGACCCGCGCCGCAATCTCCGCCATATGAGCTTCGCCGCGCTGATTGATCGCGCGCACAGTCGGCAGCGGATCGCCATTGAGCGGATCGTAGATGCGAAACCCATAGTCGAGCATCACATGGCCGCCGCCGAGATCCTTGCTGATCCCGCCACCGCCGGTACTGAACGAATCGGGATTAAACCCTGCCTTACCGTGCTCAGGCGAGGGATGACTCTTAATCCGCTCCATCACCGCCGCCACGAAGGATTCGTGGGTGACATTGGGATGGTAGCCGTCCATCGAATTCTCGACCGCGAGCTTCCAGTTCGCGTTGAAATTGTACTTATGGAGGCCGGAGACAACTTCGATTTCGTCCTCGTCGGAAAACCCGGCAAAGAGGTCGATTTCCTGGGCACTGCGGCCCAGATGCTCTTTAAGCGTGATGCCGGCGGGGCTCAGGCTGGCGAAAATGAATCCGCGGTAACTCTCGACCCGCGGCACTTTCGTGAGTCCAAATTCATCGCGTTGAAAATCCTCGCCGTAGGCTTCGGGATATGGTACGCCCGCCAGCGAGCCATCGAGTTTGTAGGTCCAGCCGTGATAGGCGCATTTGAACGAACGTAGGTTTCCCTGGTCGTACTGGCATACGGCGGCGCCGCGATGGCGGCATCGGTTGAGCAGCAACTGCACCTTACCGGACTGATCCCGCACCATGATAATCGGCTGAGAGCCAATCCGTTTGAGGCGAAAATCGCCCGTGTTCGGGACCTCACCGGAATGTCCGACGAAAACCCATCCGCGATGGAATATCTTCTCCATCTCGTCGGCAAAAATCGCCGGATCGGTATAAACCCGGGAATGGACCCGGTCCGTTTTTACCAGCGTGTCGTAATCGATCCTGGTCCGTCCGTTCATATTTCTCCTCGATCTTAAGATGTCGGCCGTGCGAACCGGGCATCCGAAACTTACCCGGAACCCGCATGATGCCAAGGGGACCTATCGGATATTAGGCGCAGGATCGGTTGAGATTCAACCTGAATATCTCCGCACCGGCGCCCCCTTGGCGACCTGCCGCACCTTCGCCCGTTTGCCGCAAGAATATCGTTTAACTAATGCTGCTTACAGCGTATGCTTACCAGCATGCGAAGATTAATCGTCGGGCTGACCGGGGCAAGCGGGATTGTCTACGGCGTCAGGATGATCGATCGCCTGCGGGAAATAGGCGACGTCGAGGTCCATCTGGTGATGACCGATGCCGCCCGTATCACACTCTCCGAAGAACTGGGAATGAGCCAATCGGAACTGGGCGCGAAGGTCGCCGTCCTGCATAACATCAGGAATATCGCGGCCTCGATCGCTAGCGGATCATTTGTAACCGCCGGGATGGTGGTGGTGCCCTGCTCGATGAACACGCTGGCGGCGATCGCCTACTGTCAATCGAACAATCTGCTGACCCGCGCGGCCGACGTCTGTTTAAAGGAACGCCGTCCGCTGATTCTGCTGCCGCGCGAAACGCCGCTGCATCTGGGACATTTACGCGCGATGGTGGCGGCGGCGGAGATGGGTTCGATCATGCTTCCGCCGGTACCGGCCTTCTACTTCGGCCCGAAAACCATCGATGATCTGATCAACCATACAATCGGCAAGATTTTCGATCAGCTTGGATTCGGTCACGCTCTGTTCCCGCGCTGGGGTGAGAATGAAGCGACGAAGCCCGGCGGCAAGGAGTAGACTTGGCCGACGGAGCGGATGTGGCTGGACGAGAACCGATGTCGAAACCTCTGGGTGAGAAACTGCCGCGGGAATTCATCGACGCGATCGACGGACACGATCTCGAAGGCAAATACGGCGAGACCTACCTGCTGCTGACATCCGATACCGACGGCACGCCGCGCCCATGTATGCTCAGCGCCGGCGAGATGCTCGCTATTGATGATCGAAAAATCCGCGTCGCGCTATGGCCTAATGGTCATAGCGGCGCCAACCTGCGACGCGGATCGCAGGTGATTATATGCTTCGTCCAACCGAATACGGTTCTGTATGTCCAGGGGCAGGCCAAAGAACTGGCGCATGGACGCGATCCTGAAATCGAACGCTTCGAGATTGCCGTCTCGTCAGTGGCTTCCGATGTGCACGAGGGTTTGCCGGTGCTCCACGGCATCGCGTTTACCTCCACACCTGAGGTGCGCCGTACGATGCTTGAGCAGTGGCGCAAGGTGCTGAGCGCGCTGCATGAGGGCTGATTTGCGCGCAGTGATTTATCTGATCTCCGCCGCAGCTCTGATGATTGCCGCCGGGAAGCGTGCGCTATGCATCTGCTGAATCCCGCCTTCATTACCGAATTGCTGGTGGATTGGGGCTATCTGGGAATCTTCGTCTGCGTCTTCGTCGGCAATCTGGGCGTGCCAGTCCCCGAGGAAACGGTCGTCCTCGCGGCTGGCTTTCTGGCCGGTCAGGAGATTCTGGAGCTCAAGACCGTGTACGCGGTGGTAGTCGTGAGCGCGATCATCGGCGACACCTGCGGTTACCTGCTGGGACGCACCGGTGGACAACGGCTGATTGAAAGGTTGGCGGGACATTTCGTTTTTGTTCGATCGCGTTACGAACGGATCCAGGTGTTTTTCAGGGACCATGGACCGAAAGCGGTGTTCATGGCCCGCTTTATCACTGGAGCACGTTTTCTGGCAGGTCCCATGGCCGGTGCGGCGGGCATGAATTTCTGGCGCTTCCTCGCGTGGAATGTGCTCGGTGCGCTGGTGTGGTGCGGCGTGATGGTGGCGATTGGCTACCTGGTGGTCGACGAGCTATGGCGGGTGATCGCAACTACTCAAACAGCGGGCCAACTCGGAGCCCTGGCGGTGGTATTGATTCTGATCGCACTCTACTTCTTCTGGCGGCATGAACACAGAACAACGGGTAAAGCGAAAAGTTAGCCGCCGCGTGACGATGGTCCTGTTGACGGCCGTACCGTTGGCTCTCAGCGGATGCCAGCCGCGACGTATCATCGAGTTGCGCTATCGTTCTAATCAGCAGAATCGCGAGTTGCTGGAGCCCAGCCGGATAGCGGTGGTGAAGCCGCCGCCGGCGCTGGGCAATCTCAAGCACGTGGGATTGGTATTCGATCCCGATGGCAATGTTATTCAGCGGCTTCAACTGCCCGATCCGTCCGCGGCACTGACCAGTCTGCTGGCCGAGGCTCTCGTTCATAAGGGACTGAAACCTGTCATATCAGCCGGGCCTGAGTTGCCCGACGGGGTGGACTACATGGTCACCTGCGTCCCGCAAAAACTTGATGTCGTCAGACGGGTCGATCGGGGTGCCGATGGCGAGACTTTTCTGATCGGAGCCAACGCGCGGATCACCTGTTCGCTGGCGAATCGGCAGGGCCAAATACTGGTCAATAGCGATTTTACCGGGACCGATAACGAACCCTCGGTCGGCAACCAGCATTCCCGGCCGGTTCTCAGCGATCCGGCCGACGCGCTCTCGGCGGCGGTCTCATACGCGGTTGATACCTTCCTCGATAGCCCTCAGTTTCCGGGCGCGGCCGATGGGCAGCGTTCGGCAGGCGGCCCGACGGCCATCGCCTCGCCCACGCCTTCGGCCACTGCGAGTCCGCCGGCCGCCGCGGCAACGCCGCTTCAACCTTGAACCTTTCGTCGTAACCGGAATCGTCAGGAAGGTGTGACGGCCTGCTTGCGCGCCTCCTCGGCTTTGCGCAACTCGATGCGCCGGATTTTCCCGCTCACGGTTTTCGGCAAGTCGTCGACAAATTCAATTTCGCGCGGATATTTGTATGGCGCGGTGACACGTTTGCAATGATCCTGCAGCTCGCGGACCATCTGCTCATTGCGCTTGGTCCCAGCTTTCAGCACCACGAATGCCTTGACGATCGAACCGCGGTCGGCATCCGGAGTGGCCACCACCGCCGATTCCATCACCGCCGGATGCTCCAGCAGCGCGCTTTCCACTTCAAACGGGCCGATTCGATAGCCGGCGGAGAGGATCACGTCATCGGCACGGCCCACGAACCATAGATAACCGTCGGCGTCGCGCGCGGCATGATCGCCGGTCAGGTAGTAATCGCCGCGGAAAACCTCGGCATTTTCCTCCGGACTTTTCCAATATTCCATAAATAAAGACGGTGGCCGTTCCGGGCTGATGCGCAGGGCGATTTCGCCGACCTGGCCGACTTTGGTTTCATTCAGGTCTTCATCGACAATCCGGACATCATGACCCGGAAACGGCCGGCCCATCGAGCCGGGGCGAATCTCCATTCCCGGCATGTTCGCCGCCACGATGATGGTTTCGGTCTGCCCGTAGCCATCGTGGATGGTGAGGCCGGTATGCTCTTTCCAGACCGCGATGACCTCGGGATTGAGCGGCTCGCCGGCGCTGGTGCAATGCCGCAGCGCGGAAAATTTGAACTGCCCAAGGTCCTCTTTCACCAGCATGCGAAATTCGGTCGGCGGCGCGCAGAAGGTGGTGACGCCGTACTTCACCAGCAGATCCAGTTGCTTCTTCGGATCGAAGCGGCCGTTGTACATCAGAGTGGTGACGCCGTTCATCCAGGGACCGAACAGAGCGCCGTAAGCCGCCTTGGCCCAACCGGTATCCGAGGTGGTCCAGTGCAGGCCGCCGGGCTTCACGTCAAGCCAGTGCGAGCCGGTGAGGCGATGGCTGAAGGTATAACCATGGCTATGGAGCACGGCCTTGGGATTTCGCGTGGTGCCGGAGGTGTAATAGCAAATCGCCGGGTCGATCGCCTTGGTGCGAACCGGGGTGAACCGATCTTGCGCCTCCTGCATCGACTCCTGCAAACCGGTCCAACCCGCGCGGGCCGATCCCGCCAGAATCAGAGCGTCCAGTGAAGGGCATTGGCCACGCAGATCGGCGATCATGTCGGCGCCGGCGGGCGCCGCGATTATCGCGCGCGCCTGCGCATGGTTGGCGCGATACACCAGGTCTTTCTCGCGCAGCATCGCGGTGCACGGCACCACGATCAGGCCCGCCTTGAGCGCCCCGATATAGGCCGCTTGCCACATGGTGACCCGCGGCAGCATCAGCAGGATTGGGTCGCCGCGACGCAAGCCCAACCAGGTGAACACGTTCGCGATCTGGTTCGACTGGCGCGCGAGATCGGCGAACGTCAGCCGGGCGCGATTGCCGTCCTGATCTTCCCACAACAGCGCCACCCGGCTCCGATCGGTGGCGAGTTCATCGATCACTGTGCCGAAGTTAAAGTATTCGGGAGTATTCCAGTGGAAGCTTCGGTATATGGATTGGTAGTCGTCCATCTATATTCACCTGCCGATATTTACCCAAAGTGCGCGATTAACCCTGAAAAGTGCGAGGTTTATCTGGCGCGATTCATGACGGCCGGATTTCCGCGTTCCGATGATGGTTGCGATCGCCGCGCGGCCGCCTTGATGTACTTGACGCTCATCGGCGACAAGTCATCACGATCGATATGCACATCGATGATCGCGAACGTTTTCGACGCGTGAGCCTGCGCCAACGCAGTTTTCAACTCCGCGGCGCTACTGGCGACGAAACCGGCGCCACCCCACGCTTTCGCCAGTTCGGCATACGGCCATGATGGAATTTCCAGCAAATCGCGACGATCGGCGATCGGGCGAAAAATTCCCCATCCGCCATTGTTGATTACCAACACGATCGGATTGAGTCCAAGCCCGGGCGCGTGCGAGATTTCCGGACCGGTCATCTGGAATGCGCCGTCACCGCACAGCACCAGCGGGCGCATACCATTGCCCAACTGCGCACCCATCGCGGCCGGTACGCCAAAGCCCATAGAAGCGTAGAATCCCTGCGCCAGATAGCCGCCGCTTTGCGGAACCCGCAAATCGAGTCCCGCGAACAGCATGTCGCCCGATTCGGCCACTGCGATGTACTTTCGATGTTCGGCGAAGAACTCGTTAACGGTCTGCAACAGGTCGGTAACGCGCAGGCGCGGCGCGCGGCCGTTTGAGGCCGCCGCCGGAAGATTGTCCGCGTAGCGCACCTGTTCGCGATGCAACCGCAGTTCCTGACGCAGCAGGGCGCGCACGAAATCGCGCACCCCGGCGTCGGTGTAGGTGTGGTATTTGATATCGACCCGCCGATCGACCGCCCATACCGTCTCATCCTGGATGATTTGCGGCGGCCGGTTGCCAAAATTCATATCGGTCTTGAGACAGCCCAGATTGAGCACGAAATCGGCTTCATCCATCCGCCTCACGATCGCCGACGGGCTGAGCGGCCCGACATGCACGCCCATGTAGAGCGGATGATGCATCGGAAACGCGCCCTTGCCGAGCACGGTCGCCATCACCGGCGCGCCCATCTTTTCGGCCAACTGGATCAGGTCATGCGAGGCCTTGTAGCGATGAATTTCGATACCGCAGACGACCACCGGGGTCCGGCTGGCGTTGAACATCGCGGCGGTCTCGCGCGCGGCCTCCTCGATTTTACGCGGATTGGATTCCTGGAAGCCGAGGCGGCCGTCCCATTCGATAAGCTCGTCCGGAACTTCGATTTTGCGGTCCACCATGTCGCGATGAATCTCGACATAGCCAGGCCGCTGCTCCGCCCATATCGCACAGACCACCTGATGAATGTCCCAGGCCGCAGTATGCGGGTCGGCCAGCACCTTCGAGGCGCAGGTGACCTCGCCATAGATGCGATGCTGCGATTCGACCTCGCGCGCCTGATGATGGATCAGCGTACCGAGCTTGCGTTCCTCATCACCGGGACCGCCCGAGATCACGAGAATCGGCACCCGCTCGGAGAACGAACCGGCGACCGGGTTAACCATATTGTGGCCGCCCGCTCCGTAGGTGACGCAGATCACGCCGATGCGGCCGGTCGCGCGGGCATAGCCGTCGGCTGCGAAGCCGACGCCCGGCTCGTGCGAGAGCGTCACAATTTCGAGACCGCGACGGCGGCCAAGGGCGAAGAAAAGCTTCAGCGCCAGGTCGCCGGGGATGCCAAATAGATGGGTAGTGCCGATTTTCCGGAGATAGGCGACCAGAAAATCGCCCAGCGTCATGTGACGTTTCAACCGAAGACCCTCCTCCACCGCACCGCGATTGTATCAAACGAAACATGGAAACGGGCATCGTTTGGGTTTGCCGCCTTCGTGACCGTTTTGTATCCAGGGATTTTGGAGTATAGATCGATTGTAGATCATGTTTGGACGCTTGCTCAGGATGCAATTGATGAACCCGCTGCGGGTCCGCGGGTTTATTATGTTTCTGCCATATTTCATCAAACTGTTTTACCGCTTGATGAAAGACGCCCGCGTGTCGATCATCGCCAAGCTGGTGCCGGTCCTTGGGCTGGTGCTGTTGCTCTCGCCGCCCGCGCTGGAACTGGACTTCATCCCGATAATCGGCGAGCTGGACTGGCTGATCGTCGGCTACCTTACCCTCAAAATCTTTCTGTGGCTGTGCCCGGCTGAGGTGGTGCGCGAACATGTCGGCCGCATCGCGCAGGGCGTTTGAACGCCCACCCAATTGATGCGCCCACGAACCATCCTGATAGGCCTGACGGCGGTCGTTGTTGTCGCGCTGATCCTGCTCAGTCTGCTCGATAATTTTTTCGTTAATCTGTTGTGGTTCGGCGAACTGGGCTATCGCAACGTCTACGTCACCATAATCGAGGCGCAGTACGCGATCTTCGGAGTTATATGGCTGGCGGCATTCATTCCGCTGGTCATCAGCGGATTTATCGCCGTTCGTCTGACCCATGATCGCGAGCGCCTGCGGGTGGTCCGCCGCACCGAAGACATGGTGGAGGTGAATCTCCCGGAGCTAATCCGCGCATTAGGTGAGCGGGTGCCGTGGCGCTTGCTGGTGAGCGGCGTCGCGGCGGTGCTGGCGATCTTCGTCGCGCAGTCGGAGTCGGTCTCGTGGGATATCTATATAAAGGCGCTCGACGGGGTGCCGTTTGGGCGGGTCGATCCGGCTTTCGGCCACGATATCGGGTTCTATATCTTCACGCTGCCCTTGCTTGAGGACTGGCGCGACCTGTTCTTGCTGATCCTGATCCTCGCTACCGGCTTGACGGCGGCTATCTACTGGGTTCGTGGCGGACTTGATTTCCGTGAATCTCCGCCGCGAATTTCGCGCGCCGCGGCGGGTCATTTTTCGGTGCTGCTGGGTATATTTTTTCTCCAGCGCGCCTTTAGTTATTGGCTGGCCCGCTTCCAGTTACTGCTGCATGGCAATGGCGTGGTTTACGGATTGCGCTACGTGGATCATCTGCTGTGGAAGCCGGGTTACTGGCTGCTGTTCGTGCTGGCGATCATCGCCGCGTTGTTATGCATTCTGAACGCGCGCGAACGATCCCTGCGCCTGCCGGTCCTCGCGGCGATCGTGTTGTTCGCGCCCTCCTTCGTATTGAGCCTGCTCCAGCCGGCGATCGAAAGTTTGTGGGTCAAACCGGACGAACTCCGGATCGAGATGCCATACCTCCAACGCAACATCGCGATGACCCGGCGCGCCTACAAGCTCGACAGTGTCGATGTGCGGCCGTTTCTCGGCTATGGCAAGCTGACAATGCAATCGGTCGAAAACGACGCGCCCACGATCGATAACATCCGGCTGTGGGATCCGCGCCCACTAATCGCGACCTTCAAGCAGCTTCAGGAAATCCGGCTTTATTATGATTTCCGCGATGTCGATATCGATCGTTATTGGATCAATGGCAAGTACACGCAGGTGATGCTCTCGCCGCGCGAACTCAATCCCGATCTGCTGGCGACCAATGCCCAGACCTGGGTCAATCGCCATCTGAAATTCACTCATGGCAACGGTCTTGTGATGACCCCGGTGAACCGGAAGGATTCCGAAGGCCTGCCGATTTTTTATATCAACAACATTCCGCCAGCTTCGAGCGTTGGCTTCAACTTGACACACCCTCAGGTTTATTTCGGCCAGGAAAACGACAACTACGTGGCGGTCGATGCGGCCACGCCGGAATTCGATTATCCGCGCGGCTCAGACAACGTATTCGGATTTTACAATGGCAGCGGCGGCATTCCCACGGCCGGACTCTGGCGCCGGTTGCTGTTCAGCTATTATTTCCGCGATATAAATCTGCTGGTCACGGAAAACATCGTCGCCAAAACGCGGCTGATGATCCGCCGCAATATCAACGATCGAATCGCGAATCTCGCTCCCTTCCTGAAGCAGGATCACGACCCTTATGTCGTGGTCCACAACGGCGGCATGGTCTGGATCTGCGATACCTACACCACCAGCGACCATTATCCTTATTCGCAGCCGAACTTCGATCAGATCAACTACGTGCGCAATTCGGTGAAAGTGGTGATCGACGCCCGTACTGGCGCCACCGATTTTTACGTCGCCGATCCTGAAGATCCGATTATTAAAACCTGGGAGCGGATTTTTCCCGGCATGTTTAAACCGCTCTCCGCGATGCCGGCCGACCTGCGCGCGCATATCCGCTACCCGGAAGATTTTTTCCTGGTCCAGTCAGATATCTACCGCACCTATCACATGACCGATCCCGAGGTGTTCTACAATCGCGAGGACCTGTGGGAATTCCCGCGCGAGAACTACGCCGACGAGACCATGCAGATGCAGCCGTATTACGTGATCATGCGGCTGCCCGGCGAAAAAAACGCCGAGTATATGTTGATGATCCCGATGGTGCCGCGCGGACGCGACAACATGATTTCCTGGATCGCGGCGCGCTGCGACGGCAACGACTACGGGCACCTTTTCGAGTACGCGTTCTCCAAGGAGCGGCTGTTCTACGGTCCGTATCAGATCCAGGCGCGCATCAATCAGAACCCGGATATCTCACGCCAGTACTCGCTATGGAATCAGATGGGATCGAAGGTGATCCTCGGCAACCTGATTGTCATCCCGATTCAGGAATCGCTGCTGTACGTGGAACCTTTGTACATCCGCGCGCAAAATGGGCAGTTGCCTGAACTGCAACGCGTGATCGCTTCGTATAGCGATCGAATCGTGATGGGCGAGACACTGGAGCAAACGCTTCACGCCTTGTTCCAGGGTCCCCCTGAATTGGCCGCCCCGACCGTGACCGGAGCCTCCTCGGCCGGCACATCCAACCTGCCGGAGCCGGTCGTCGCCAGTGCCGCTCCCGCAGGATCTAATACTAATGCCGCAGCGGATCACTACAATCGCGCATTGGCCGCGCTGCGTCGTGGCGACTGGACCGAGTTTGGCGCTGAAATGCAGGCGCTCGGTGGCGAACTGGGCCGGCCGCCCGCAAAACCTTGACGTCTCGCGATTTGACAGGATGGGAATTGGCCCGCGGATAAAAGTTCTACTGGCCGATGATCATCGGCTGCTGCGCGAGGGAGTTCGCGCGCTATTGAGCGATTATTGCGACGTGGTCGGTGAGGCATCCTCGGGCGAGGAAGCCGTCGCGATGGCCGCGAGAGTCCGTCCGCAGGTTATCGTGATTGATATCCAAATGCCTGGCATGGGCGGATTGGCTGCCGCGCGTCAACTCGCGAAAACTGCACCCGCCGCGCGCGTCCTGATCCTCAGTCAGTACACCGACGAGGAATACGTGATCGAAGCCTTTTCGGAAGCGGGAGCCGCCGGATACATGGTCAAGACCGACGCCGCCTCCGAACTGCTTAACGCGGTGCGAATTCTGGCGGCCGGACAGCGCTACCTCAGCCCAACGGTTGCGCCGATCGTGCTGGAACGCCTGAATCGTCCCGCCAAGTCGGTGGCGGGTGCGGAACTTACCCGCCGCGAACGCGAAGTGCTGAAGCTCATCAGCGAAGGGGCGACGGCCAAGGACATCGCGCGGCGGCTCGGCATCAGCCCCAAAACCGCGCAGGCCCATCGCGAAAATCTCAAGCAGAAATTGAACCTGAGATCGACCGCCGAAATGGTCCGCTACGCGATCAAGCACAAGCTCATTCGTCTGGATTGATTGCCGGTTTCGACCCGCCTCGGCCATCGACTTCGGCCCCGATCCGTTTCATACTGCGAACATTCGATAGCTCAACAGAGGAACACCATATGAAGCGTGCGGGAGTTCACCATCTCGGACTGGTCACGCTCGACCTCGAGCGTACGATCGAGTTCTATACCAACAAATTGGGCTGGAAGATTGCGTGGTGCGACATGATGAAACCGCTCGCCGGCGGAGTGGTGAAGCACGTTTTTTTCGATACCGGCGACGGCTGTTTCGTCTCGTTCATGTGCCCGGACAAGATGCCTAACGTTCCCGCCGAGTTTTCGACCGATCTCAACACCGCACAGAATCTACCGGGCTTTTTTTATCATTTCGCCTTCTGGGTCGATTCAGTCGAGGAATTGGAAGAGAAGCGGCAAAGCCTGACTGACAAAGGCGTCGAGGTCACTGGCATCGGCGATCACGATTGGGCCAAATCGATCTACTTCCGCGATCCGAACGGCATGCTGCTCGAATATTGCGTGACGGTGCGCCCGTTGGGCGAGGAAGACCAGGTGATGCGCGATCGATCGGCGGACAACAGAATGTTCGGCGGCCATCCCGATTCGCCACGCTGGATGCAGATTCTGTCGGGGCGGAGCAGCGTATCCGCCGCCAGATAAGTGGGGAAACACCGGGGTCGGTCGAGGATGCTTTGAAAGAATTGGCGGCACGGAATACCGTGCCGCCAGTCAAGACTAACCGTCAGGTGATCAGCCGAGTTGATGTTTGAAGAACGGGATCACCTTACTCCACGCATCTTTGGCGGCTTCCGGATGATACGACGGGCGATCATCACACATGAAGCCGTGGTCGGCGTCGGCGTAGAGCACCACCTCGGGGTCCTTGCCGGATTTCTTGAGCGCGTCACGGAACTTATCGACCTCGGTCAGCGGAATGTACGGATCCTTGCCGCCGAAGAAGGCCGTCACTTTCGCCTTAAGAGTGCCGGCATAGTCGATCGGGGCTTTCGCTCCCGGATGGGCGGTCGCCATACCGCCGCCATAAAACGGCGCGCTGGCTTTGACTTCCGGTATACGGCAGGCGGCCAGAAAGGCCACCCGTCCGCCCATGCAAAAGCCGGTCGTGCCGATGCTCGGCTTCACCTCTTTCATGCTTTTCAGATAGTCGATGCTGGCGCGCATGTCGGCTACTACCTGTTCGTCTTCGAGCTTGCTCATCAAACTGATGGCGCGCGGCAATTCAGTATATGGCACCACGTTATCGGGCTGGCGAAAATAGAGATTTGGCGAGATTGCAACGAAGCCCTCGGCGGCGAATCGATCCGTCAGGTCCTTGATGTTCTGATTGAGCCCAAAAGCTTCCATCACGACCACCAATCCCGGATAGGGACCGCCGGACGCGGGACGCGCTATATGACACGGCATCTTTTCACTGCCGGTCTGCACCGTTATGTCCTGCTTGATTACTTCCATGTCGATACGCCTCCGATGCGACGCTTACGGGACCGGCCGCGGACGCGGTCCAGATCCAGCCATCGCGACTATGAGTTCAAGAAAACCGGCCACGTCCGTGACCATGCACTGAAAACAGCAGCCGGTCCAGTCGCATTCTTTTGCACACTGCCGCGCGACTCACAAGCGGATCAGTGCCGGCTTCGATGGCCGTCAATCCAGCACGGGCTGCACGACAGGCAGCACCAATGATTCCGCTCTATGACCGTGCCGCTCATGATCGTGTAACCGACGCCAATACGGCGCTGGTGATGATCAATCTGCTGATTCTTCCGCTCGAGTACATCACCAACTTCGATGGAGTTCTCCACCGGCTCGGCCTGGTGCCGGAATTTCTGATCCATCCCTTGTCTTACGCGAATTACGACGGCCTGCTGGTTTTCGCAACTTTGATCACTTCCATGTTCATACACGCGGGAGCATTTCACGTACTGCTGAACATGTATGTGCTGATGGTATTCGGACCCGCCCTGGAAGACTACCTTGGCCATGTCCGTTACCTGCTCTTTTATTTTATTTCCGGCATCTGCGCCGGCCTGTTCGCCATCTACTTCGCGGCCGGCTCCATGATTCCGATCGTGGGCGCCAGCGGCGCGATCGCAGGCGTACTCGGCGCTCACCTGATCCTTTTTCCGCGCGCGCGGCTGCGAACGGTGCTGCCGCTGCTGGTGACGCTGAAATTTTTTGATGTTCCATCGATAATCTACTTGATGCTCTGGTTCGGTCTGCAACTTCTAGGAGCTATCAGGAGCGCCGAGGCTGGCGCTTCCGGCGGAATCGCGTTCGCGCCGCATCTCGCCGGCTTCATGTTCGGCATGATGCTCGGTCCGATCATGGCGTGGCGTCCAGCGGCGCGTAAGCGCCGGGTGCGCCCCACCTGATTGTTGATATTGTGGAAAGAGCAATCGCAAGGCGATCAAAGTTGCGCCGGCGCGCTTGCCGATTTTTCCGGATAGCGGATACTTGAAAGCTCTCGATGGTCCTTTCCGGAGGTGGTGTGGCAGTGGGTGCGGCGGCTCAGGACATTCTCAGGCGCGTTCCTCCTCAAAATATAGAGGCCGAGCAATCCGTGCTCGGCGCGATCCTGCTCGATAACGAGGCCGTCAACCAGGCGCTCGAAGTTCTGAGCGGGGACGACTTTTATCGCGAGGTGCATCGCGAAATCTTCCATGCGATGGCGGACCTGGTTGACCGCAATCATCCGGTCGACGCGATTACGTTGACTGACGCTCTGCGCACCAAAGGCGTGCTCGAAACGGTTGGCGGCGCAGCCTATATCGCGGAGCTGGCGGCCTGCGTTCCGACCGCCGCCAATGTCGGCCATTACGCTCGTATCGTGCGCGAGAAGGCGGTTTTGAGAAGCCTCTCGTCGATCGCCACCGATATCGCGAGCAGCGCCTACGACGCACCCGCCAACGTCGATGATTTTCTCGACGAAGCCGAGCATCGCATCTTCGAAATCTCGGAACGGCGCATCCGGCCCTCGTTCTTCAGCATGAACGAACTGACCCGGGAATCGCTCAAGATCATCGAGCGGCTCTATGAAAACCGCGAGCTGGTAACCGGCGTGCCGACCGGGTTTATCGATCTCGATCGGATCACCGCGGGCTTTCAGCCGGCCGATCTAGTGATCATCGCGGCGCGTCCCTCCATGGGTAAGACTGCGCTGGCGCTCAATATCGCGGCCTATGCCGCCATGGACGCGCAGCCCAAAGTCGGGGTGGCCTTCTTCTCACTGGAAATGTCCAAGGAGCAATTGGTGCTGCGGATGCTCTGCTCGGAAGCGCGAGTTGATAGTTCCAAGGCGCGATCCGGTTTTCTGAGCGCCAACGATTTTCCCAAGCTGGCGCAGGCCGCCGCGCGGCTGTCGGAAGCGGCAATCTTCATCGACGATGCTTCCGACATCACGGCGATAACTCTGAAAGCAAAGTGCCGGCGCCTCAAACGCGAGCGGGCCAACAACCTCGGATTGATTATCATCGATTATTTGCAACTGATGCGCGCGGCGCGTCATGGCGAGTCGCGCGAAAAGGAGATCGCCGAAATTTCGCGATCGTTGAAGGCGCTGGCCAAGGAGCTCAAGGTGCCAGTGATTGCGCTATCGCAGCTCAACCGCCAGGTCGAGACCCGTCCCGATCGGCGGCCCTTGTTGGCCGACCTGCGCGAATCCGGCGCAATCGAACAGGATGCCGACGTTATCGCGTTTATCTATCGCGACGAGATGTACCATCGCGACAGCAAGGAACCCGGCGTGGCTGAAGTGATTGTCGCCAAGCAGCGCAACGGCCCCACCGATACCGCGCGGCTCACCTATTTAAACCAATTCACCCGCTTCGAGAACTACGCCGCCGAAGCCGAATACTTCGAAGGCGCCGAAGGCCGCTAGCGAAACTTTAAAAATCGTCGAGAAATCGACCCTGATCGCGCGGCTAGTTTCCGTCGGAGCGTTCATCCGCCGGGGGCGGCGGATCCGAATCGCTGCCCTCGCGGGCTTCGGGATCGATAACCGCAGTTTCCTGCGGCTGCGCTGATTCAACTTCGCCTTGAACCTGGCCTTGAACTTCGCCGCTGTACTCTGGAGGGTCCTCGGCCGCGGGGTTATCGCTACCAGATGTTTCGTCAGCAAGAATCTCCGGCTGACTTGCCAGGTGGCTTTCCGGATCGACTGCCGCGGCTGCTTCCGGCGTCTGTGTGACCACCTCGAGTTCCTTAAGCTCTTGCAGGTCCGGCAGGCTGCCGAGATCCCTGAGGCTGAACACCTCAAGAAACTCGGACGTAGTGGCGTAAACGATCGGTCGTCCGGGAGCCTCTTTCCGTCCCGCGATCTTGGTCAACCCCCGTTCCAGCAGAGTCTCCAACACGCCACCGCTATCGACCCCCCGCAGTTGTTCGATCTCGGGACGCGTGATCGGCTGGCGATAGGCGATAATCGCGAGCGTCTCCATCAGCGAGCGGCTCAAGCGTGGCGGCTTGGCGGCGAGCAGCTTGCGGACATAGAAGGCATGCTCGGGCGAGGTCCGAAGCTGATAACCGCCCGCCACTTCTTCCAGCACGATACCGCGGGCGCCATTGGCATACTCAAGCGCCAGTGTGGACAGCGCCTGTTTGATCGCCTCTTTCGGCACGCTTTCGAGCACCGCTACAAATCGCGCGAGCGCAACCGGCTCGCCCGCCGCGAGCAGCAGGCTTTCGATAATTGCCTTGAGCCGTTCTTCTTCCACGTTGTTATTCGCCGCCGGCCGTGGAGTTCTGCGATGGTTCCAGCTTTGATCGAGCGTCCGCTGGTTCAAGCCAGATTTGGCCGAAACGCACTTCCTGGATGGCCCGCACCCGCCCCTGCCGGATTAGCTCCAGCAGCGCAATGAAAGTCGCGATCACCACCGCGCGATCGGCGAGGTCCTCGAATAGCGAGGTAAATTCGACGCGGCCGCGCCCGACCGCGTCGAGCACCCGCGGGATGCACTCGGCAACCGGGATGTCGCGCAATACGATGTCGCGCGGAATCTCACCGGCGAACTTCTTGAGCACCGCCGCCATCGCCTGCACCAAATCAAAGATGGAAGCCTTCAGCGGCGTTTCGACTCGCTCATCTTCGGACACCGTCTCGCCGGCGGAGCTGAAAACATCGCGGCCCAGCAGCGGACGTTCGCCGAGTTTGGCGGCGGCTTCGCGGTAACGTTGATATTCGAGCAGCCGTTCGACCAGATCGCGCTTGAGTTCGTCAGCCTCTTCCGCATCGGCCGCCGCAGGGTGCGGCAGCATTGAAAACGACTTGATCAGCAGCAGCGTGGAGGCCATCACGAGGTACTCGCCGGCCACGTCCAGGTTTAGCGCTTCGAGCACTTCGAGGTATTCCAGATATTGCTCGGTGATGATGCTGGCGGTGACGTCATGCACATCCAGCTCCGCGCGCTTGACCAGATGGAGCAGCAGATCGAGCGGCCCCTCGTAAACCGGCAGCCGAAAGCGCGGCGTGCCAACGCTCACTTCAAGCTTATTTATCGAATCTGTGTTTTCCCCACTCACAGCAATACTCGTGCGATCGCGTTGATCACCGGATTGATCACGACATCGATCGAATTGGTATACAGCAGCAGCAACAATATCAGAAATCCATAAGGCTCGAGACGCGCAAAAGCGCGCGCGGCGCGAAGCGGCAACAGGCCCGCAAGCACTCGGCCGCCATCGAGCGGCAATAGCGGAAACAGATTGAACACCGCCAGCACCACATTGATGATCACCGACGCGTGCATCATGTAGGCGAGCGGCAAGGCGATTGGGTGATCGCCCGGCCCGGCCAGCATCGGCATCAGCAGGCGCAGCGCAATCGCGCTCACGATCGCCAATATGAAATTAGTCACGGGGCCGGCCACCGCCACTTCCATCATTCCGGTCCGTCCGTTGCGCAGCCGTGAAAAATTGACCGGTACCGGCTTCGCATAGCCGAACACCGGCAGGTGCAGGAACAGCAGCACCGCCGGCATGAGGATCGTCCCAAACAGATCGACGTGCGAGATCGGATTGAGCGTCAGTCGGCCGGCGCGCGCCGCGGTATCGTCGCCCAGCCATCGCGCAACCACTCCGTGCATCACCTCATGGGCAATGATCGCGAAAACCGTGGGCACCGCCCAGACCGAGATGTCGCGGATGAAATCGACCGCGCTATTCAAGTTTCCCGACCGCTGGGCGTCTGAACTTTGTCGAAGGTGGCGCGCGGATGAAAGGTGCGATGGACCTTGCGCAGGTGGCTCTTCGATAGATGAGTATAAATCTGGGTGGTTGAAATGTTGCTATGCCCTAGCATCTCCTGAACCGACCGCAGATCGGCGCCGCCTTCCACCAGATGGGTCGCAAAACAATGGCGCAGCGTATGCGGGCTGATCCAGTCGAGCCGCCGGTCCGCACGCGCCCATTCCTTGAGTGCTTTGAAAAAATTCTGCCGCGTCATCGGCCGCCCAAGCCGGCTGACGAACATCGCTGACGAAGGTTTCAGGGCGCGTCCGGCGCGCGCCTTGCGCTTTGCGCGATTGCCGAAATCACTACGGGCCGCACGATCCGCCGCCAGTGCCCGGCTATACGCACTCAACGCCGCAATCGCTCCCGAACCGATCGGCACGATCCGTTCCTTGTTGCCCTTTCCCATCACTTTCAGCAGTCCCTCCTCCAGATCGAGCTGAGCGACCTGCAGCTTGACCAGCTCGGAAACCCGCAAACCGCACCCGTAAGCCAGCTCGACCATCGCCCGGTCGCGCAAACCGCGGGTGCTTGAGCCGTCGATCGCCGCCAGCAACAAATCGATATCGCGGCGTGATAGCGTTTTGGGCAGCGGCCGCGAGAACGGACGCAGCTTGATCGCCGGACGCGGATCGCGCTGCAACAATCCGCCCTCGACCATTTCGCGAATCAGCCCGCGCACGCTCGATAGCGCGCGCCGCTGACTGGTAACGGCCATCCCGCGCTCAGTGAGATATTGAAGATAATCGGTCAGCGCGGCGGCGTCCAACTGGCGCGGTTCTATTCCGCGATCGCGGCAGAAGCTCTGAAAATCGCGGAGGTCGCGGCCATATGCCTCGAGCGAGTTGCGGCTCAGCCCGCGCTCGACCGCCTGCCGTTGCATGTGACGGTCGATCAGATTGTCCCATCCGGGTTCGCTCATGCGTTTGCCCCATCCGCCTCATCCGCCAGGCGGGCAGCCAGGGTCTCGCGCAGATGGCGCAGGGTTTCGATTTCCGTGATCTTACCGCCATTGCTATCGCTGATATGGAAAACGTCCAGCGCCTGGTCGGCGTTGGTCGAGATGCGCGCCAGATGAATCACCATTCCGAGTTCAAATATCGTATGGGTGATGGTGAACAGCAGACCCAGGCGGTCCTGAGTGAACACATCGACCACCGTGAAATCCTCGGAGCCGCGGTTATCCACCGTCACCTCGGTCGGCACGCGGCGGACGAACCGGCGTCCAGTCGGCGCAGATTCACGGCGGGCAGCCGCAACCAATGTCACAACCTCGCACTGCTTCTCGAGCACCTGTTGCAAATGGCGCTCGACTCGCAGCCAGCGTTTCTCTTCCATCGCGATCGCGCCGCCCGCCGCCGCATGCGAAAGGCGGAAACTATCCAGCGCAACCCCGTCATCACGAGTCGTGATGCGGGCGGACAGGATGTTGAGATTGTTCGCGGTCAGCACTCCCGCGATCTTTGAAAACAGGCCGGGCTGATCGGGAGTCGCCACGATAAACTCGCTGAACTCGCGCTCGGGAAAATGCCGGTGACGGCAGACGAAGGTCGCGGTCCCACCCTCGAACGCCCGCATCATGTCGAAATGCATCGCGACATCGTTCTCTGACACCGTAAGGAAATAGCGATCCGGCATCAGATGGATAAAATATTCGACCGCGTTGGGGTCCGCATAATGCGCTTCGAGCTGCCGGCGGATTTCGGCCTTGACCTGCTCCAGACGGCGCGCGGGATCGACCGCTTCGCGATCGCCCTGCTCCAGCAGCTTGAGCGCGCGCATATACAGGTCGCCGAGCAGCATATCGCGCCAGTTGTTGTAAACATTCGGAGCCACCGCGCGCATATCGGCGAAGGTCAACAGGTAAAGCGCTTTAAGCCGCTCGATCGATCCGGCCACCCGCGCGAAATCCGCGACGATCAATCGATCATCGACATCGCCTTTCTGCGCCACCTGCGACATGAACAGATGGTTGCGGACCAGGAAGACCACCGTGTCGATCTCCTCGCCGCCAAGCCCCAGCCGCCGGCACACCTCACCAGTCAGCAGCGCGCCGCGCTCATGATGGTCATGGCCGTGGCCTTTGCCGATGTCATGGAGCAACAGGGCGAGAAAAATCAGCGGCAGGCAATCCAGCTCGCGGGCGACCTCGGTCAGCAGCGGTGAACTGGTCTTGAATTCACCGGCGCGCAGCCGTTCGAGCTCGCGAACCGCCACCAGCGAATGACGATCGACTGTATAGATGTGGTAAAGATCGTGAAGCACCCGTGCATAGAGATTCCCGAATTCCGGAATCATCGCGCCCAGCACTCCCGCCCGATGCATCGCCTCCAACGTGTCGGCCACCCGTCCCCGGCCGCCCAAAATCGCCATCAAAGCCGCGCCGAGCCGTGGGTCAGCCCGCACGCGCTCATCGATCAGTGGCAGGTTATCGCGAACCATCTGATAGGCGCTGCCTGAAAGCTCGACCCCGTGCGCCTGACATTCGGCGAAAATCGTAACCAAATTGAGCGGATCGCGGGTGAAAAAATCCGTCCCGCTTACGCCCAGCAGCCGATTCTGGATCATCACGCCGGGACGAATTTGCCGGATCGTGTTGCGGCGCAGAAATCGCCCGGGTGTTATCTCCTCGGTGGCGCGGGCGATCAGGCTTTCAGCGAACCGATGGATCGCGCTGGCGTTGCGGTAATATGCGCGCATCAGCGAAGCATCGGCGCCCAGGCTGTCTTCGGCTTTGAAACCCAGCAGCGGCGCGATTCGCTCCTGATATTCGAACGTAAGCTGATCGAAATGACGCCCACTTAGAAAATGAAGGGTATTGCGGACGCGCCACAGGAAGTCGCGCGCCGCTTCAACTTCCTTTAGTTCCGCCTCGCCGATCACCGCCTTCTGCACCAACTCCTCGAGCGCATGAATCTTATACTTGACCTTGGCGATCCACAGCGCCGTATGTAAATCGCGCAGACCACCCTCGCCATCCTTGAGATGCGGCTCCAGCAGATAAACCGAGTCGCCGTAGCGCGTATGCCGATCGCGGCTCTCCTTGAGCTTGGCGCGAAAAAATTTGAGTGGATTGTGATTGAGCACATTGCGCGGCAACTGCTTTTCCAGTTCGGCGAAAAGTTCGCGATCGCCGGCCAGATAGCGCGCATCGAGCACCGCGGTCTCTTCGATCAGATCGTCGGCCGCCATCTTGAGCGTGCCCTTCACGTTGCGCACCACCTGCCCAACCGTCAGACCGGCATCCCACAATGCGTGCAGGATGGTTTCGGCCACCACTTCGAGGTAAGGACCCGGTTTCCAATCGTAAAGAAACAGCAGATCGATGTCCGAGTACGGATTGAGCTCGCCGCGCCCATAGCCACCACGTGCGATCACCGCCAGGCGCTGATCGAGCCGGGTAAAGCGGCGCGCATATACCGCTTCGGCATAGCGATAGAGCGCGCGCAGCAAACAGTCCACCGCCGCCGTGTAATCGCGAACGATTTCGATTCCGCTGGCGCCCGCGAAATGACGATCCGCCAGCTCGGCACGGGTCAGATCAAGGTAAGCGCGCGTTACCGGACCGGCTCGCCCCGCGCTATCGAAAGCAGCCAGCAAGCCGTTTTCATCGCGCGGCACGGCGGCAACAGCCAAACCAGTCTCCTCGTTCATCACCTCGGCTTGCTTCACAGATTCCCTACTGCCGCGTCCGCATTGAAGCAATGAACGATCGCATCGGCGATTCCGGCCGCGATCGCCGTTTGATAACGATCCGACGCCAGTCTGGCAGCCTCGGTCTTGTTCGACAGGAAGCCGCACTCAACCAGCAATGACGGCATCCGCGCACCGACCAATACATAAAACGGCCCCTTTCTGGCGCCCAGATCGCGCACTCGCAAACCCAACCCGGAATTCACCATCGCCACCGTTTGAGCCTCTACCATATCCGCCACTGAAGCCGATTCGGCTGCTTTATAATTCTGCCGTAGATCACTCAGGATGTAGTTTAAGTCCACCGCGCGGGAGGCGCTATAGCGGACCCCGCCGGCCGCGTTCTCGATGCGAGCCAGCCGGATGGTCGCCCGGTCGGTGGTGTTGTCGAGGTAGTAGGTTTCGATTCCGTTGGCATTCGGATCAGGACTGGAATTGAGGTGGATTGAGACAAACAGATCGGCCCTGCTTTGATTCGCGAGCCGGGTGCGATCGGCCAGGGTCAGAAAGTAATCGCCATCGCGCGTAAGCCGCGCGTCGATGCCACGCTGTTTGAGCGCCTGCGCAAGCTGCCGCGATATCGCCAGCGCGAGATTTTTTTCGAGCAGCGGAGCGGCGGCCGCGGTGCCGGAGTCGAAGCCGCCATGCCCGGGATCGATCATCACGATCGGGCGCGGCTCACGATTTCGATTCCCGGTCGCGGAAGACGGCGCGGGAACGATTGGCGCAGGTGGAGCGAGCGCCGCCAGCTCAGATCCGGCGGGGGCTGGCGCGGAGTGGCGCAATGCGGTGCGCGATCGAAGCGGCATCTCGCGCGCAGTCGGTCGATCGCGATTAAGCTTTGCGCGCAGCGGCGCGGCCAGGTTCGCAACCGTTCCGGATGGCGCGATCCGTATCGTCAACGCGCGCGCCGTACGCGCCATCACGTATTCGCAGCGCTGATTCACTTCGATCACCACTCGCGTCACGCCTTCGTGCGGAGAGAACACGCGGACCAGATCAACCGGCGGCGCCAACCGCCCATCGATTGGAATCCTGCTGGAAACCATTTTGGTGTTATCCAGATCGATCCAAAGTTGGCTGCCATGCCGGCTCAGGCTGGCCCATCCGGGCCGTCCCGTGAGCGCGAAATGAAGCTCGGCCACCGGACCATCCCGCTCGATCGAGCCACGCGTGAGCAGCGCCGCCGGGGCAAACCTCGCCCCGGCAACGATCACGAGGCAGCACACGACTATCGCGGTAACGGTGCGAAGCGAGATCGCGGCGCCACTTGTGGCCATCGTCAACCGCTGCCGTTGCGCAACCGGTTGACGATCCGGGACAGGACGTTAAGCGCATCGACTGGCGTGAGCCGGTCGACATCGATCGTCTTCAGCTCGCTGATGGTATGGTCTTCGACCGGCGTAAACAGCCCCATCTGCAACACTTCGCCGGATTTCTTTTGCGCCGTGCTGCGCGTAATGCCGCCGCTCAACTCGCCGCGTTCGAGGTTCGAGAGGATTTCGCGCGCGCGCGCAATTATCGACGATGGCAACCCCGCCAGCCGCGCCACCTCGATACCGTAGCTCTGGCTGGCCGGACCTTCGGCCACCCGCCGCAAAAACAGCACCTCGCCACCCCACTCCCTCACCTCCATGCTCAGATTTTTGACCCGCGGGCGTTCACGGGCAAGCTCCGTCAGTTCATGGAAATGAGTGGCGAACAGCACGCGCGCGCGCGTCGCATCGTGCAGATATTCGGCCACCGCCCATGCGATTGCGAGTCCGTCAAAGGTGCTGGTGCCGCGGCCAACCTCGTCGAGCAACAGCAGGCTGCGTTCGGTCAGCCCCGCTAGCAGGCGCGCCGTCTCGCGCATCTCGACCATGAAGGTTGACTCGCCACGCCGCAATTCATCGCGCGCGCCGATACGCGTCTGCACGCGGTCGGTCAGTCCCAGCCGCGCTTCCACGGCCGGCACAAAGCTGCCCATCTGCGCCATGATCGCGATCAGCGCAACCTGCCGGAGATAGGTCGATTTGCCCGCCATGTTGGGGCCGGTGATCAGCAGAATCTGATGTTCGCCGCTGTCGGCATCGAGATCGTTGGGAACGAATTCGCCCGCGCGCATCGCGGTTTCGAGCACCGGATGGCGTCCGTCGCGCACCCACAGCCGCAAACCTTGATTCATTTCGGGCCGCACGTAGCCGCGCCGGCGCGCCACCCGCGCCAGCGACATCAGCGCATCGATCTCGCCGATCGCGCGCGCCGTCTCGATAATCCGAGCCGTATGGGGCACCAGATCGCGCACCAGCTTTAGAAACAATTGATGCTCAAGTTCCTTGACCCCGGCTTCGGCGCTGAGAATTTTACGTTCGAGTTCCTTGAGCCGCGCGGTGGTGAAACGTTCGGCATTGACCAGCGTCTGCTTGCGCTCGTAATCGTCCGGTACGCGATCGAGATGAGTTTTGGTCAGTTCGATATAGTAACCGAAGACCCGGTTGTAACGGATTTTGAGCGAGGAAATTCCGCTGCGTTCGCGCTCCTCGGCCTCCAGCCGCGCGATCACACCGCGCGCGTCAGTCGCGAGTGCGCGCAACTCGTCCACCTCGGGACTGAAGCCGCCGCGAACCACGTTACCCTCGCGCGGATTAACCGGCGGATCGTCGCCCAGCCGCGACACGATCATCGCGCTCAGCTCGGGCTGCGCGGCGATCCGCTCCCCAGCGTCACGAATCAAGCTCGCGCGGAATCCGGCCAGCGCCTGCCTCAACGTGACAATCGCTTCCAGCGCCCGCGCCAGATTCATGCAATCGCGCGGGCTCGCCCGCAGGGTGCCGATGCGCCCGGCCAATCGTTCCAGATCGCCGATTTGCGACAATGAAGCGGCCAGCACGCCGCCCAGGTCAGCGTCGAAGAACTCCTCGACCGCGTCGTGACGATCGCGAATCGCGGCGAGATCGAGTAACGGATAGAGCAGCCATTGCGAGAGCGATCGTGCGCCGATTGGCGTAATGGTCTCGTCGATCACGGCCAGCAGCGATCCCGATCGCCCGCCGTCGGTCGAGGCGACCAGTTCGAGATGGCGGCGCGTCACTTCATCGACCGTCATGTACTGGGTTGCGCGATATACTCCGGGGGCGCGCAGATGGTTCAGGTCGCGGCCGAAATTCTCTTCGATATAGCCGAGTACGACGCCCGCAACCCGCGCAATCGCGTTATCGAGCGTGGCCGCTTCGGTTGCGAAACGGCGCGCAAGGAGATCGTCTCCCGAATCAAAGCGCGATTGATCGATACGGGTGATCGGCCGGTTGAGTCCATCGAGGGCCGGTTCAATTTTATCGTTCCCGCCAACGATCAGAATCTCGCGCGGCGCAAGGCGGGCAACCTCTTCGCGCAGGGTCGCGATACCGCTGACCTGCGTGGCGATGAACTCGCCGGTCGAAACGTCAGCCGCGGCGATCGCGAAGCCCTCGGCGTTCTCGGCGATCGCCATCAAAAAACTTTTTTCGGCCGCGGTGAGCACGGTCTCCTCGCCGACCGTGCCCGGCGTGATCACGCGCACGATACGGCGCGGCATCAGTCCGCGCACGTTGCCGTCGTTGGCGGCCTGCTCGCAGATAGCGACCTTATGGCCACTCTTGAGCAGCTTCGCGATATACGGTTCCACCGCGTGGTGAGGAACCCCGCACAGCGGCACCCCATCTTTCGAGCGCGAGGTGAGCTGAATATCGAGCAGACGCGCGCCGAGCTCGGCGTCCTCGAAAAACATTTCGTAGAAATCGCCGAGGCGAAAAAACAGAATCGCGTCCGGCACCTGCTGCTTGACGCTCAGGTACTGTGCGATAAGCGGTGAATTCTTAACCGGCACAACCGCGTCGATGATAACGGCAGCGGCGGGCAAAATCGATTGTGCGCTTCAGGCGTCGTTTGCGATTGACCACGGCTTTCATCTATTTTTGGGATTCGGACCAGGCATATTTCACCGGCCACCGCCCAGTCAGGCGGGGCGCAAGCCTAAAGTTGTGACCTGTTTCAGCAGGAGGTAACTCACCATGGCAGCAGCACTTTCGGTCGAGACTGCGGCGCGCGGCGCCAAGCAGCCCGCAGTTCTCGAATTTCTCAAGAGCGGCCCTAAAAAGCTGCTCATCAACGGCAAGTTCGTGCCGGCCAAATCCGGCAAAACCTTCGAGAGCATTAACCCCGCCAATGAGGAAGTTCTGGCGCTGGTCGCGGAGGGCGGCAAGGCCGACGTTGACGAGGCGGTCAAGGCGGCGCGCAAAGCTTTCGAGGAGGGCAAATGGGCGCGGGTCGGGCCGCATCAGCGCGCCAAATACCTGTTCAAGATCGCCGAACTGATCGATCAGCATGCCGACGAGTTGGCCGAACTCGAGTCGCTCGATAACGGCAAGGCCCTGACGCAGGCGCGCGCGATCGATATTCCGGCGGCGGCCGAAACCTTCCGCTACTACGCCGGATGGTGCTCGAAAATTTACGGCGAAACCAATCCGTCCGATCCCTCGATGTTCAACTACACGCTGCGCGAGCCGGTCGGCGTATGCGGCCAGATCATTCCCTGGAACTTCCCGCTGCTGATGGCCTCCTGGAAACTGGCGCCTGCGCTCGCCTGCGGCAACACCGCAATCCTCAAGCCCGCCGAGCAAACTTCGCTTACGGCGCTGCGGCTGGGCGAACTGATCGTGGAAGCGGGACTGCCTGACGGCGTGGTCAATATAATTACGGGCTTCGGACCGGGAGCCGGCAGCGCGATCGCCGAGCATCCGGATATCGACAAGGTGGCCTTCACCGGATCGGGCGAAGTCGGACGTCTGATCCTCCAGGCCTCGGCCGGCAATCTGAAGAAAGTCTCGCTGGAGTTAGGCGGCAAGTCGCCCAACATCATCTTCCCCGACGCCGAGATGGAAGCGGCGGTGCCCAACGCAATGATGGGCGTGTTCTACAACTCGGGGCAGGTATGCTGCGCCGGTACGCGCATTTTCGTGCAGCGCGACATCTACGATAAGTTTGTCGATCAGCTCACGAAATATACCGAGGGCATGACCATGGGCGACCCGCTCGATCCCAAGACCAAGATGGGGCCGGTGGTCTCCAAAGAACAATTCGACCGGGTCAATGGCTATCTCGATATCGGTAAGCAGGAAGGCGCGCGGGTCACGACGGGCGGCGAGCTCGGCAATGGCAAGGGCTACTACGTCAAGCCGACCATCTTCGTTGACGTGAACAACGACATGCGAATCGCACGCGAGGAGATTTTTGGGCCGGTGGCGGCGGCGATCCCGTTCAAGGACGAGAACGACGCGGTGTTTCAGGGCAACAATACTTCTTACGGACTGGCGGCCGCGGTCTGGACGCGCGATGTGAGCCGGGCGCATAAAGTTGCGCGCGCGCTCAAAGCCGGCACCGTGTGGATCAATTGCTATGGCATGATCGATCCTATTTCGCCTTTCGGCGGCTACAAGCAATCGGGCTTCGGACGCGAGTTGGGGAAGTACGCGATCGACCTATACACGCAAGTGAAGACCGTTTTCATGAAGCTGTAACGGCTTTCGTTACCGTTTGAGGGCGGTGCACCTCGCGCCGCCCTTTTCACTTATTGAAGATAACACCGGACCGAGAACGTCATATGGCCCAGCGCAATCCATCAATGTTCAACCGCAACCGGCTTAAGCTCGGATTGTTCGGACCGAACTGCTCCAGCGGCGAAGCCGCCACCAAAGTTCCCGAGCGATGGGTGACCAGCTGGGAGAATAATATCAAGCTGGCCCAGCTCGCCGATGAAGTAGGCATCGAGTGCATGGTCCCGATTGGGCGCTGGAAGGGTTATGGCGGCGAAACCAATTTTGAAGGCGAGACGTGGGAGACGATCACGTGGGCCGCCGGACTGCTGGCGCATACGAAAAAGATCTCGGCCTTCGGCACCGTCCATGTGCCGTTGTTCCATCCGATCGTGGCCGCCAAGCAGATGGTAACGGCCGACCATATGGGTCAGGGCCGCTTCGGCCTGAACATCGTGTGCGGCTGGAATCCAGATGAATTCGAGATGTTCGGGGTCGAGCGGCGCGATCATGAACTGCGTTATGAATATGGACAGGAGTGGTGGGATATCGTTCGGAAAATCTGGTCGGGCGAGGGACCTTTCGATTACCAGGGTAAGTATTTCAAGCTGAAAAACGTCGAGGGATCGCCGAGGCCATATGGCGGACAACGGCCGGCCATGATGAACGCGGGCGGATCGGAGACTGGGCGGCAGTTCGCGATTCGCAATGCCGACTTTCATTTCGACCATTTCGCGGTGCCGGAGCAGGGAACCGAAAAGATCAAGGAGACCAAGCGTCTGGCGCGCGAATTGGGCCACGAGATCGCGGTTTTCAATGCCGGCTATGTGGTCTGCCGTCCCACCGAAAAGGAAGCCAAAGACTACGAGCACTACTTTATCGACGAAAATGCCGATTGGGCCGCCGCCGACCATCTGATGGAGATGCTGGTGCCTAACATGCACGAAAACTTCCAGGGGGAAGTTTTTTCTGAGTTGCGCCGCCGGTTCGTAGGCGGCTACGGCGGCCTGCCGATCATCGGCAACCCGGATCAGGTCGCGCAGATGTTCAAGCGGATCCATGACGCGGGCCTCGATGGAATAATCATCAGTTTCGTAAATTATCTTGACGAGCTGCCCTATTTCGCCCAGGAAGTCCTGCCTCGCCTGGAGCGGATGGGCATCCGCGAGCCGGTTCGCTGATTATCGAACCCTTTGCGATCATACTGGCTGGCGGACGGTCCGCGCGGATGGGCAGCGACAAGGCCAGCCTGCCGATCGGTGATTCGACCTTCCTCGCCCACATCATCGATGAACTGAAAGGCGCGTTCGCGCCGGTGATCGTGGTGGCGGCGCCCGACGGCACGCAGCGGCTTACCTTTCAGCCCTCACCGAACCTCGTGATTGTTTATGATGATACGCCCTTCGAGGGGCCGGTTCATGCTTTGCTGACGGGACTACTCGCGGGCCAGGGCGAATACGCATTCGCCTGCTCCTGCGACCTGCCGCTGGTCCGCGCCGAGGTCGCGACCGCGCTGGGTGCGATGCTGGACCAGCACGACGCTGTAATTCCGCGCCTGGGCGGACGATTGCAGATGCTACATGCGGTGTATCGCCCCGGCTGCGCCATCGCGTTGGAGGCGATGAAGCAATCGGGCGAGCGCCGGCTCCATGCGGTGATCGATCATATAAACGCGAAAATTGTTGATGAAGAGATTATCCGGCGTATCGATCCCGAGCTGACGAGCTTTTACAACGTCAACACTCCTGAGAACTATCGCGCCGCGATCGCAATCGCCGCCGGCCGAAGCTAACCATCGTCCACTCGGCGCGCCCGCGTACTTACCGCCAGACGCTACATTCCCGGCTGATTCGACGGGCCCATCTGGCCGGCTTGTCCCGGCATCTGCTCCAGCGGCTGCTGACCCATCGGAATCGGCGGAGCAGGCGGAACGATCATGCCCTGAAGCCTTCGATCGTTGTCCGCGAAACAATAGGCCGCTCGGAGTTGCTGAGGGGTGATCTGGGTAACGGGTTGAATCGGGGGCATATTCGCAACACCCGGCGTTCCCGCCATTCCTGTACCCGCCATACTCGTCCCGGCCATTTGGGCAGAGGGCATATTACCAATTCCAGACCCGGCCATCTGTCCTGGGGGCATATTTCCATTTCCCGCGCCGGCCATATTCATGCCACCCGCTGAACTCCCGGATTGCAGCGGCGGCAGGCCGGAATTTGCAGCCTGCGGCGGCAATGCGCCTTGTCTGGTTCCATTGAGCATCAATTGGACAGTGGCAGCACAGTCCTTAAGCGTGTTATAGCGCCCATATGTTATCCAACTCGCCAAACCGGCCTGGGAGTCCACCGTCAGCCCCGAGATAGACAGCGGGGGCGCCAGCAGCAGCCAGGAGGTCGGTGGAGCGTCAGAAAGCTGATCAGGATCGGTATACGGAATGACCGAAGAGATGGCGAAGCATGCCGGCGCGAGCAATCCGCAGCCGATCACTAGAACACCAGCCGCAATCGACATCCGCGACAGGCGGGATCGAAATTCCATGCTGTACCCCCTCTGAATCCGGCATGAGAAGACCGCCGGAGCGCTTACTTTTATAGCCGATGCTTCGTGCCGATTCCATCAACCTCAATTGCTTTGCCCTTTCCTGAGATGTTGACAGTATGGAAGTGTTGGGTGGAAAACGGACATTGTTCGCGGATGGGGAGTATCGATGGCACAGATAATTCGGCGATTTGAAGGCCAAAACGCAATCGTGACCGGGGCGGCGCAGGGAATCGGCAAGGTGATCGCCGCACGGCTCGCGTCCGAAGGCGCCAATGTAATCGGAGCCGATCTAAAACCTGCGATCGGCAAAGCCATCGAAGAGCTTGCCACTCGCCACCATGATATTCGCATCATCCCCTTCCACGGCGACTTGAGTCAACGGCCGACCGCTGAACTCCTGATTGGCGATGCACGGCGGGCCTTCGGGCGGATCGATATTTTGGTCAACAATGCGGGGGGCGGCGGTGTCCAACCCTACGAGAAATTCACCGAGGAGCAGATTGCCGCGACCTTCGCGAACAATCTGTGGGCTGCCTTTCGCTGCATCCAGGCCGTGGTGCCGATCATGCGCGAGCAGAAATATGGACGGATCGTAAATGTGACGGCCAACGCGGTATTCGGCGGTTTGATCGATCACGCGGTGGTCAATGCTGCCAAGGCGGGCGTGCACGGACTTAGCTCAGGTCTCGCAACCGACCTCGCGGGCGATGGGATAACGATCAATACCGTCGCGCCGGCGGTCACACTGATCGAAGCCACCGCCGAGCGGCTCGCAGCCGCGGAGCCACCCCCAATACTGCTCAAGGCAATTGGACGAATTCCGATGGGCCGGCCGGCCAAAATGGAGGAGGTCGCCGCGGCGGTGGCCTTCTTCGCGTCGAGCGAGGCTTCGTTTATCAGCGGGCAAGTGCTGCGACTCAATGGAGGTGGCGCCTGATCACCCGCCATTACCCGCCTGGCGTACCAGAACACAAAAAGTCCTCGATTTCTTTAACCCGCCTCGCGATAAATGCCGCCGCTTATGCCCGCCTGGTGACGCCAAAGGTTAGCAAATACCTCCTTTTGGCAACTCCCGCTATTCATAACCCGCATCTTAATATCTGAAATAGACCCGCTATCTGCCTTCCAATATTCACTATAATGTAATCGCTTCGACAAGGAGGCTCGTAGAAAGGCCTTGGCATCTGAAAACGACTCAAGCGACCACCGTAAACGCACGCTGACCGACGTCCTGATGGGTCCGCCCCGGGACGTCCACGATCCGGGAATTTTCCATCGGCTTTCATTGATCGCTTTTCTGGCCTGGGTGGGCTTGGGCTCCGATGGCCTCAGTTCCTCATGTTACGGACCTGAAGAAGCGTTTCTCGCACTGGGGCAGCATCAGTATTTGGCGCTTTTTCTCGCCATCCTGACGGCGCTGACAGTATTCATCATCTCAGCTTCGTATACCCAGACGATCGACCTGTTCCCGACCGGCGGAGGCGGCTACCTGGTCGCAACCAAACTGCTGGGCCCCTACCCCGGACTGATCTCGGGATCGGCACTGGTAATCGACTACGTGCTCACGATTTCCATTTCGATCGCGAGCGGAGCCGATGCGGTCTTCAGCTTCCTGCCGGTGAGCTGGCTGCATTACAAATTCTGGTTTTGCATTCTGGTTCTGTTGCTTTTAATCGGAATGAACCTGCGCGGCGTAAAGGAGTCGGTGCTATCGTTGCTGCCGATCTTTATCGCCTTCGTCGTCATGCATGCGTGGCTGGTCGGCTATGCAATCCTCGCCCGGACCTACGAACTGCCGCAAATCACCTCCAACGCACTGGGCCAGGTCCATAGCGGCGTCAGCACGATCGGCACGCTGGCGCTGGCGGTGATCTTCTTCCGCGCCTACAGCATGGGCGCCGGTACCTATACCGGTATCGAGGCCGTCAGTAATGGCTTGCCGATTTTGCGCGAGCCGCGAACCGTGACCGGCAAGCGCACGATGATCTATATGGCGATATCGCTCGCGTTGCTGGCCGGAGGCATTTTGGTCGGCTATCTGCTGTTCGATGTCGAACCCGAGCATGGAAGAACGCTCAATGCAGTCCTGTTCGATCACGTAGCCGGTGGCTGGACACTTTTCGGCTTGCCAATCGGCGGTCCGATCATCACCTTCACCCTGCTTACCGAGGGTGGACTGCTGTTCGTCGCGGCGCAGACCGGCTTTGTCGATGGTCCGCGCGTGCTGGCCACCATGGCGGGCGACCGATGGCTGCCGCGGCGGCTCACCAATCTGAGCGCCAGGCTGGTGATGCAGGACGGCGTGCTCGCGATGGGCCTCGCGGCCGGACTCGTTCTGATCGGCACCGAGGCGCGCGTCGGCATTCTGGTGGTGCTCTACTCGATCAACGTGTTCGTGACGTTCACTTTTTCGCAGCTTGGGATGAGCGCGCATTGGTGGCAGGCGCGCAAAACCGAGCCGCGCTGGATCCATCGGCTGACCATCAACGGTATCGGGTGCCTGTTCACCGCTTTGATCCTGATTCTGATGCTGGTGCTGAAATTCGACGAGGGCGGCTGGGTTACCGTGCTGTTGACCGGCGGCCTGGTGCTGGCGTGTTACCTGGTCCGGCGTCATTACCAATACGTCACCAAAGCTATCCAACAACTCGAAGCCGACATCCTGCCGCAACTTTACGCGGCTAATGAGAGCCATCCCGAAAGCTTCGATCCGAAGGCGCCGACCGCGGTTTTACTGGTCAGCGGCTTCAACGGCCTGGGTCTCGCGACCTTGACCACTCTGCAACGATTGTTCGGCGGCCAATTCAAGAACGTGGTGTTCATCAGCGTGGGCGAGGTCGATTCGGGGCTGCTCAAAGGTCCCGAGGAGTTACATCAACTGGAGCAGCAGCTCGCCGATGATCTCAACGAATACTGTCAGTTGGCAGCCGATCTTGGACTCCACCCCGAGCTGCGGATCAGTATCGGCACCGACGTGGTGGCCGAATTACGACGCTTGTGTCTGGTGGTGGCGCATGAATTTCCGCGTGCGGTATTCTTTGCCGGCAAGCTGATCTTCACCGACGAATTGGAGGGCTTCATCAGCCGCTTTCTGCACAACCATACCGCGGTCGATATGCAGAACTGGCTCCAGGTCAACGGCCTCAGCCTGGTGATTCTGCCGGTCCGCGTCTCCAGCGTGGCCCCGCAACCTCGGACCGCCGCGATCGCGGCGCCTCAATCCGCCGCTTAAATTAGAAATTGCGAGAGGCATGGGGCGTTCTCAAGGCGAGAACGCCCCGATGATCACCGGCAGATCAGCCGCCGTATTTGAAGCCGCACTCGGCCAGCGTCAGCACCTCGGAATCGCGCTTGACGTGGGCCTCGGTCACCTGGCCGATCACGGTCGAATGGTCGCCCAGTTCGTAAAAACCGACCACCTCGCATTCGACCGAGGCCGGCGCCTCGCTGATAATCGGTGCGCCGTTCGCCCCCGCTTCGTACGCATACGCGCCGAATTTCCCATCCTGCGGATCGACGTGCTTGAAGAACGCCATCGCGATCGCCTTCTGGCCCGCACCGAGCATCGACATGGTGAATTTTTTCGATTGCTTCACCAGGTCATGGCTGGTCGAATCCTTCTTGATTCCAACTACCACGAGCGGGGGATTAAAAGCCGTTTGCGTCGCCCAGTTCACGGTTGCAACCGTCTGCTTGTCGCCATGCTTCGCGCCGAGCACGTAGAGACCATAAGGGATCATCAACAGCGCCTGTTTTTTTGCCTTTTCGTCCATCTGAAACAAACCTCCATCGTTGCCAAGTGGGATTGAAGACCGAATGATGGCCGGAACAAAGCCTTTTTAGCGCCACGCGCTCGCGCTGTCCACTTGCTCGCGAACTCACCGCCGCGCGATGCTATAATCAAGTTGGATTTGAGATGGTGAAAGAACCGAAAATCAAAGGCTTGAACGAAGTTGGCCGCTACGCGATCGGAATCCAGTGGGCCGCCGACCATGACAGCATCTACCCGCTCGAGAACCTGCGGCGCGCCTGCCCCTGCAACGCCTGTCATGGGCGAGTCACGGGCGAGGTACCACCGGCTAGCATCCGGCTGCGGCATCTGTCGCGGATGGGCGAAACGGGAGTTTTTCTCGGCTGGGCCGATGGTCATGAAACGCTCTACACCACCGCGCAATTGCGCGCTCTGTGCCGATGCGCTCATTGCGTAGCCGAACCCGAGCGGCCGATCACCGATAGCCGCCGCTGAAAAACCTGCGCGTTGTGCCGGATAACCGCGTGCGAATAAAATAAAGCTGTGCCTAGGGATTCTTTCAATCGTGAGATCGATTACTTGCGCATCTCACTAACTGATCATTGCAACCTGCGATGCGTCTACTGCATGCCGCTCGACGACCTGCATTTCGCCCGCAAAGAGGAATTGCTGACCGCGCCGGAAATCGAAACGGTGGTGCGCGCGGCCGTCAGCGTCGGCTTTCGCAAGTTCCGGCTGACTGGCGGTGAACCGACGCTACGTCCCGATCTGTTGGAAATCGTGGGCAGGCTGGGCGAGGTCGAAGGCGTCGGCGATCTGGCGTTGACAACCAACGCGCTTCTGATGCCCAAGCTGGCCCGCCCGCTCAAAGATGCCGGGCTTAATCGAATCAACATCCACCTCGACAGCCTTAATCCGAAAACCGTTGAGCGCCAGATGCGCTGGGGCACTTTCGATCAGATCTGGCGTGGAATCATGGCGGCCGAAGAAGCCGGCCTGGTGCCGATCAAGCTCAACGCAGTGGTTACCGCCGGCTATAACGAGACGGATGTGGTGGATCTTGCGCGGCTGACGCTCGATCGCGATTGGCACGTTCGGTTTATCGAGCTGATGCCACTGGGCGGCGGCGAATGCGCCACCCTCTCGGTGCAGCGTTATGTCTCGAATATCGAGACGCGGCGGCGAATCGAAGCGGAAATCGGGCCGCTCACCGCGCTCAGCTCCAGCTACATCTCCGATGAAGCGCGCAATTTCCAGCTCCCTAATGCGCGCGGCGTAATCGGGTTTATCAGCCCGGTGAGTGAACCTTACTGCGGAACCTGCAATCGGATGCGGCTCACGGCGGATGGAAAATTCCATCTTTGCCTGCTGAACGACGATGAATTGGACGTGCGTAAGGCGCTGCGCGACTATTCGAGCGATGGAATAACGCGGGTGGCGCGGATTCTGGAACGGGCGGTGGCGATGAAGCCGACCGGGCATCATCTGCTCGATGGCCGATCGACCCGCGAACGCTCGATGTTCCAAATCGGCGGCTAGGCCTGTCAGCCGCCAGGTGGAGCGTCAGCCAGCCAAGCCTTTCTGCCCACCAGCCTCCGCCTCGCAGTTTCGACGCATCCGCTGCTGCTCGATTATCCAAACCACGGTCGAAGCCATAAAGGTAATCCCGATTGCCACGACAAAATGCGTTCCGAAATCGTGCGCGGCAATCGCCCCCAAGGTGAAAAGCGCAAAGCTGGTGATCGGCACAGCGCGTAAGTTAGTGGCGTTTTTCATGAACCCCCCTCCATTAATGTTAGGTTTGGGCACCAAAACTCCCGGCTAAATCTTCGACTACCGAAACCGGTCCGAGAGACTGCACAGGCCGTTCGTGAAATTAGTCGTGATCGCGATGATCATCGCCGAGGCCTGGCTGAAGGCCACGAAAAATGCCGGGTAAAGACGCGTTGCGATAGTTTCACTTAATCCCCTCATGATTCTCCCTCTCCTTGTCATTCAATTGTCCCGGCTTAGGGCCAACGACAGTCCACGCGCGGGTCTGCGCGATTTCGGGACCGGCCGCGAATGCGAATTAAGCGAACCGTAGGCCAGCCAGGAAACCCAGTCGATTCGATCGTTCACCGACAAGTCACGGCCCTCATGAGCAGTCTCAGAGGAATCTGGCTCGCCAGATCGTTTAACAGAATAAAAAGCTCTCGAATCCATCGATCAGGTTGAATGAGCAAGACCGGGGCCGAGATTGGACCCCTGCTGGTTAGCTAGTTAAAGCCAACATTGCGCAGCTATGCCCCGCTGTGCAGATTCACCATATCGCGAGGATCGTAGGTGCAAAGTTATCCGTCGGTGGAGTACCGGCACTGGCCGGTTTACCTGCGGTCACGCGAGCGATTTCCAAACAGATCGGAGCTACGGACGGTAGCGGTTGGGAAATTGTTTTTGGAGTTGCTCGATCTTCGGCAGATCGTTGTAAACGATATACGGGTTCTGCGGATGTTTGGCGAGAAAGTCCTGATGATAAGCCTCGGCCGGGTAGAAGCGCCGCAAAGGCATCAATTGGGTCACGATCGGCGCCGGAAAAACTTGGGCCCGCTCGAGCTGATTTATATAGGACTGCGCGATCTGCTGCTGCCGATCGTTGCGGTAAAAAACTATCGAGCGATACTGCGTACCCTCGTCCGGCCCCTGGCGATTCAGCTCGGTCGGATCGGTTGCAACAGAAAAAAAGATTTTCAGCAATTCGGCGTATGAAAGCTGCGTGGGATCATAGGTGATCTCGACCGATTCGGCATATCCGGTGGTCCCGGCGCTGACCATCTCATAGTTCGGATCGGGAAGGTTGCCGCCCGCGTAGCCGGAGACCACTCGCGACACGCCCTTGACGTGCTTGAAGACGCCGTCCACGCCCCAGAAGCATCCGCCCGCCAACACCGCAGTCTGCTGAGTCGGTTGATTCGCCGTCTTACGCGCGACTGATTTCCCGGCGAAATCCGGAATTTTGACCTGTGTCAGGCCGGGCCGGACCAGACCAAAGATAAGGGCAATCGAGACGATTGGCATCAGCCGCCGTGAATGGTCCACAATTCAGTCGACGCCCCCGCCGACGCATTTATTCATCCGCGCCAAAGGCCCATCTGTAGCGGTATTTCATACAGTTAGACAAGTTACCTGGGACGATATATAGCCAATTAGGGATTATTAAGCCGTTCTGACACCTTTCGTCGCGCCAGGGGTGATCGTGAAGAAACTGCTGCTTGGAGTTGGGCTGCTTTGCTTGTTGATGTGCGCGGGTTGTTTTCAATGGAGCGAGGATCCACAAGGAAATCTTCGATCCGTAGGCCTGCCAGGATTGCCGGTCTGGCAATCCAGTAAGCCCGAGACGCCGCTGACCGCCTCGATGGGGTTTACGCCCGAAGAGATCGCCAAACTCAGTAAAACCGTCCTGGTCCAACCGCCGACACCGCCGTCCATCGCGACCCATTATCGTTTCTATCCGAAAGGCCACAATCAGTGCCTGAGTGATCTTCAGAAACTGCTCGGCGAGCGTGCGCAACACAATGAAACCGGGCCTGCGCCGTACTGCACCGACAATCCAACCGGGCCGCACATGAAGGGCTCGGCGATGATCCTTTGAGTAGTCCAAGGCTGCCACGAGCGGTATCCGGCGCAGTAGAATCGAGGGGTAAATGGTCCCGAATGCTGGGGGCGGCGCAGCCCGCCCGGCTACTTGCACTAGAGCATCGCGCGCCAAATACACGGCTGGCGCTGCTCGGCCGCCATGACTTTATCGCTGGTCGCGCCGCGGACGCCGGCCTTAAAGTCATGGACGCGGATATTCAGCCGCGACACGCAGTAATCAGCTACCGGCGCGGAAAGTACCGATTGCGCGATTTGCGATCGTCGAGCGGCACTTTTCTGAACAATCGGCGCATCCGCCGCACCCGGACTCTGCGGAACGATGATCGCCTGCGGTTTGGCGCCGCCGCCCACTATCGGTTCCTCGATCCCGACGCCGCGATTCGCCGCCGCCATCGCCGGATGATCTGGGCCTCGGCTTTAGCGACCGGCGCCATCCTCGGATGGCTCGTGCATCAGTTCCGTCTGGACGATGGCTGGCTGTCGGTGACGACGGTTACCGCGGTCGCCGATCTGCTGGAACCTGACGCCGCTTCGCGTCCCGTTCATCCGCTGGCGGCGAAGGCGGCGCGACCGGCGACCATTGCGCTGACGATGACGCCATCGTCAGTTGCATCTCCATCGCCAGCCGAGGCGGCCGCGGAACGGTCCTCGTGGCTCGCGCGAATCAACCGCTACCGCACGATGGCCGGGCTGGGTCCGGTGCATGAGCTTCCGGCTGTGAGTGCAGCGGCTCAGGCGCATTCCGGTTATCTGCTTGCGAATTTCGCTGACAAGATTCGCAGCGCAGAGCCGCTCGGCGATGACGGGCACGAAGAGCAGCCCGGCCGCAAGAACTACTCGGCGGCGGGCGCAGCGATCGCGCCGAACAGCCAACTGGCCTGGGGCTGCGGTGAGTACGATCCAAATGGTCTAATCGATCAGTGGATCGCAGGTCCGTTCCATCGCTTGCCGATGCTGGATCCGCTCCTCGCGGGCGCGGGCTTTGGTGAAGCTTCAGCGAACGGATGCTGGTCCGCCGCGATGCTGCTGAAACCGCCGGGCGAGCTACCATCGCGCCTTGACCAGCCGATCGAATTTCCGCCGGACGGTGGCGCGGTTCCGATCGACTGGTCCGATGTCGAGTTTCCCGATCCGCTGATAAGCTGCCCCGGTTATCAAATGCCAGTTGGGCTGCCGATCACGCTTCAGCTAGGGCGTCTGTTCGACGTGCAGTTGACGGACCATTCGCTAACCGAAGATGGCGTTGCGATTGAGCATTGCGCGTTTGACGCGCGAGAATACCGCAACCCGGTTCACGCCGCTCAGGAGTATGGGCGATGGGTGTTGCGCAGTTCGGGTGCGGTGGTGCTAATTCCGCGGGTGCCGCTTAAGGCGGGCAAGCGCTACCGGGTCTCGATCACCGCACATGGGAAAACCTATGTCTGGACATTCCTTGGCGCGATTTGACCGGTTTTCAGGCCGGCTATTTGCAATTTGCCGCCAGTTCGATCCATCGTGCGTGACATCCTTCGGCAGGGCGCAGGGACGCGAACTATCGCGCTGACCGCAATGATCGGCATATCGCATCGATGGGAAATCGGCGAGCTTAAAGTCGCGCGGTTGCCGGATAACGAAATCACCCTGTTCGGCGGCTTTTTGGTCGAGGAGTTCACGCCCGAAAATATTGCGATCGAGACCGATTGGCTGGCGCCGCTGTTCGCCACCGCCGACGGCAGGGTTGGCGTCAGTTTCCATTCGCTATTGGTCGAGTCGCAGGGACTCAAGATCGTGATCGATACCTGCATGGGCAACGACAAGCCGCGGCCGTCCCCATTGTGGGACGCGCAGCTCGGCTGGCATCTGCGCCGCGGTTCTTTTCTCGAAGAGCTGCGCGCCGCCGGTTTCGATCGCAACGCGGTCGATCTGGTGGTCCTGACGCATCTGCATGGCGATCATGTCGGATGGAACACCATGCTCGACGGCGGACGCTGGGTGCCCAGCTTCCCGAATGCGCGCTATTTAATCGTTCGCGAGGAATGGGAGTACTGGTCCCAGGCGAGTGATCCGCATTTTCGCATACCATTGGAGGATTCCGTCAGGCCGGTCGTCGATGCGGGTCTGGTGGACTTCGTCGAGACCAATCATCGCATTAACGGCCAGCTTCGCCTCGAGCCGACGCCCGGGCACACGCATGGCCATGTGAGCGTGGTGTTGGAATCGCGCGGGGAACGCGCGGTGACCACCGGCGATCTGATTCACCATCCGATTCAATGCGGGCATCCGGATTGGAATTGCAGGTTCGATCTCGATCCGGCGCTGGCGCGGGCCACGCGATGGGATTTTTTGCGCCGTTACTGCGATGACCACACGATCGTTTTCGGCACTCACTTTTCCGCGCCATCCGCCGGCCGGCTGACCAGGCATGGCAACGCGTTTCGCTACCTGCCGGATTTCGGTCTACGCTGATCTGGCGGGCGCAAAGCGCAGATTAATCTTCAATATCCGGTCGCGAGCTGGGCTGATCACTTCGGCAGGGGCGCAGGCGTCAAGCTCGAAACGTCTGGTGTTTTCACCGCCGAGGCATTTGGCGCGGGTGCGGCTGGATCGAGGCTACTGACGGGCGGCGTAGCCGGATTGGTCTGCTGCGGCAGCGCGCCGGCGCCGCCTTTCTGCGACCACTCGCCGGTCACCGGCGGAATTGGAAGGTTGGAATCGATGCCGGTCTGCCCTGTTCGCATCAGATCCGCGGTTCCCGGAGCCGGCGTATTCACCAGTACGTTTTGCACCCCCTCCATCTGGAAGAGCCACATCGGATTGAAGCCGGACGGATGATTGATAGTGCCGAGCTCGATCGGCGCATCGCTCACGATAATGTCGCGCAGGTAAACCTTCCCGCGTTCGCCACGCAAATCATAAATCCCCGGCGGCAGGTCGGCCGAAAATGCGCCGGTGCCGCTCGAGGGCGCCATGAACACGTCGCGCGTGGCCTGATTCTCAAAATGCAGCTCGCGCCCCGCCACCGGCCCCGACGATACCGCCAACACGCCACTCACTTCCTCAGCGTTGGTTCTCGAAACCGCACAAAGTAGTGATAGCATCGCGACCGCGAAGCCTGCCGACACAATACGCATTGACAATGATCCCCGGGGTTGGTTGGAGAATAAAGGCCGCCGCATCGTAAAGTCCATCGAATATAGCTCAGGCTGCAATCTATTCCGGATAGCCGGCAGAGAAAAGCCTGAGACGGTACCCACGGACGGCCGCCGAGAGCGGCTCTCATCGGCGCGCAAAGGATAGCTGGTCCAATTCGGGCGCAATCGCAAGGGTTTGACTTTCATCCAGCCGGACGGGCTATAAGGCAGTGGGACGGAGAATCGAGTTCGCAACCCTTCGGCTAGCGCCGGGCACGCTTACGGACGGGAGCATCTAATGTCAAATCGGCAAACGCGCAAATGGGTTATCGTTGGCGCTCTCTTCACCATCCTGACCGTACTATTCGGCGGGATGTTGAATTTCGGCGTATTCTTCGAGCCGATCCGTCAGCATTTTTTCTGGAGTCATGCGCAGACCTCGTCGCTAATCACCGTCTTGCTACTGACCATGATGGTTGCATCGCCAATGGTTGGATTGCTGCTCGACCGGATCGAAGCGCAAAGCTCGATAGCTATCGGCGCGACGATAGCGATTGCGGCCTATGCGATCGCCAGCCTGGCGAACAGCTATCACGTGCTGCTGTTCGCCTACGGCCTGTTGGGACTTGGGTTGGCCATGTCGACCCTGGTTCCGGTGCAAGTGGTAATCGCCAACTGGTTTGAAGAACGGCTGCGAGGAACCGCGTTTGGCGTGGCCGCCGCCGGCTCCGCGTTCGGCGGAGTCGTGATGGTGCTGACGGCGGATGCGGAAATGGGGCGCTGGGGATGGCGCGACACTTACCTGGCCTCGACCGTTCCGATCGCGATGATCGTGATTCCAATCGTAGTGCTGATCGTCCGTTCGCGCCCGGCTGTCGATGCGGCGGATTCGCATCACAATCAGCAACTGCCTGGACTGGAAATCGGTGAAGGACTGCGGACGCGCGCCTTCTGGACGATCATGATCGCCTATCTGTGCTGGGGATTCGCCATCGGCATGCCGATAGCGCACTTGATTCCATATCTGATGAGAAGCGGTTATACGGCGCACACCGCCGCGATGGTGATCGTATGGTACGAACTGACCGGCACGATTGGCAGTCTGCTGATGGGGGTGTTCGGCGATCGGCTCGGCGGAAGGTTCGTCCTGGCGGCGTGCTTCGTGATGATAACCGCCAGCTTTTGGGCGCTGCTGGGAGCTCACAGCGCGGGGATGGAAATCCTGTTCATCTTCCTGTTTGGATTTGGCGTGGCCGCGCCGGCGGGATTGCTCGCGATGCTAACGGTGCAGACCCTCGGTCTCAGGTGCTTCGGATTTTTTTCTGGCGCGGGCCAGTTTGTGCTCTTCCTGGGGTTGGCAGTCGCACCCTTCCTGGGCGGCTGGATTGTGGACCTGCAACATGGCGTGTATCGCGATGCTTTCGAGTTGTGCGCCCTGATTGCGCTGTGCGGCGCGGTGGTCAGTCTCGCCGTCGCGGTTCCACGGCAGCGGGCAACATCGGAAATCACTCAGCCGCAAAGCGCAGGCGCCGCCCTGTGATGAGAGTCAGGTGCGCGAAGGGATGATCGGGGAGAATGCTTTCGAACTCATTCTTTCGGTGGCTCCATCGGATAACCAAGCTTTTCGTAGTCGAAACCACCCAACTCCAGCCGATCGAGCGATTGATCCTGGGGCGAGGCGTAGTAGGCGCGGATTTCTGAAATCAAACCATCGTCGCTGAAGATATACCATTCGTCCCCGCGCAGTATTTTTCCATCCTTGCGCTTGAAGTGAGTCCATTCGATCACGGCCTGACGCGAGGGGGGATCGCATAGCACGCGATCGACCGTCCAGTATGAACCCACGGTCGCGACCATATGACGCCATCGATCGGCGATCGTCCTCGCACCGCGAAACGGCCCCGCATACATTCCCGGTGGAAAATAATGCACCGCCTCGGGCTCAAAGAAACGCGCGATTTGAATCGGATCGCCGGAGTTGCACGCCTCGAAGTAACTGCGAATGTGCCGCTCCATGTACTCTTTGGTCAACTCATTGGCCATTGACGCACCTCGATAGATATTCGACGCGAACGCTGCGCGAAAGCCAGGATCAATTTGAACGAATCGCCGGCAGCGTCAATCATCGCGAAGTTGACCCAGACGCCCAGCCACTACGCGGCTGAAATCGGCCAGTACGCGGCTCAGGGCCGCCGCTTCGGGCGCCGGTTCGTCAATTTTGATCGCTTCCTTCAACGTCGTGTCGTTCGCATATAGTGATTTGCCATGCCGGTCCTCGATACTCCAGCGCGCGGCCAGCCAAGCATTGCGATCGGCGGAGGCCTCGAAACGCAAGACATCAATTCGGACCTGATACTCGATCGGGGTGGTCGAATACCACGGAAATTTCACGAAGCGATCTGAAGCAAGCTGTTCTGAAAGATCGATCGAAAGCACTCGTGCAAAATTGTTGGCGAGCGGCTCGGCCCAAACCTTGTTCTCCGAAATATCGAGTTGATTGGGGGCGACGCGCGTCACGATCTGATCGCGCTCCAGATAGCCGGGAAAGTGGATCGGACCTAAACCGATCAGGTGATCTTTAATTTCACCGGGCGTGGCCGGCGGCGCGGCAAGATGACCGACGGCCGCGGTCAATACGTAAAATTTTGACTGATCGGGTTGCGGCGCCAGCGGCGAGCATCCGGAAACAACCAAAATCGACAGCAAAAAGAGTTCGGTAATTGATGGAGCTGACTTCATTTGGTGGTTTCGGTCTGCGCCTTTCCTCGCACCAGGGCGCTGGGATTGCGTTGCAGGTACTCAGCAAGATTGCGCACCTCACGAGCGGCGGTGGAAAGCTGGCTGAGGGTCTGGTTGAGCTGATAGCCCAGCGGCGAGTCGGGAGCGATCGAGTGTTGTACGCTCGTCAGCGTCGCATTGGCCTGCCGCAGCGCGAGATTCGCGCTTTCGGAGGTGGTCTGAAGGCTTTTGCTAAGCGGCGTGATCTCGCTGTTAAGCCCCTCGGCCAGTTGTCTGATGCTGTTCGAGGTTTTATCCAGGCTGTTGGTGGCCCGGGTCAGCGAATCGACCACCGCCTGAGTACGCGGAGATGCGACCAACTCCCGCAGCGCATTGAGCGTTTCCGTGAGTGAAGTAATCAGCGCTTCGAAATCGACTTTGCGCAGCTTCGCCAGCGCCATCAGGACGTCTTGTTGAGCCTGTTCGAACACGGTCGGAATAGTTGGAATTTCCAGGTATGGCGAGTCAGTTGGAAGCACGTGTGCGGCCGGCGAATTTGGAACAAAATCGAGCGAGATGAAGAGCATGCCGGTCACCAGGCTTTCGGTGCCCAGGTAAGCACGCAGGCCATGCTGGACAGCCTCGTGAAATTCCGCCGGATTGTTTAATCCACGCACGCTCACCGCGCCGAGGCCGGCCAGTTGCGCGGTATCAATCTCTATCACGACCGCAATCAGAATCACGTCGGGATGCTTCTCGCGATATTTAGCCTCGCCCGCCGGATCGAAACTCAACAGAATTTTCCGCACCGAGCCCACCGTCACCCCGCGCACTTTGACCGACGATCCCACCCGCAGCCCATTCACGCTTCCCTTGAAATAAAGAACGTAATGCGGAGCCTGACCGAGAAGCCGGCCGGAGCCAAGCAGCACGACCCCCAGGATCAGGAGCGCGACCGCGCCGACCACAAAGGCCCCGATCAGACGCGGATTATCGCGCTTGCCCATCGATCTTCTCCGGCGCGGCGGAACCGTCGCGGGTGAGGAATTTCCGCACGCGCGGATCGCCGCTGTGGTCGCGCAGGTATTTCGGATCGCCGACCGCGATTTGCGTACCGCTATCGACGTCGAGAAACACGCTGTTGTTACCGATCGTGAAGATGCTTGCGAGCTCGTGACTGACCACCACGACGGTCGCTCCCAGGCTGTCGCGCAGTTGCAGGATCAAATCGTCGAGCAAGCGAGAGCTCAGGGGATCGAGGCCCGCGGACGGCTCATCGAGAAACAACGCCTCGGGATCGAGCGCAATCGCGCGCGCGAGTCCCGCCCGCTTCTGCATCCCACCGCTGATCTCGCTTGGATAATGATCTTCGAATCCTCTCAGTCCAACCAGCGCGAGCTTCAAACTGGCGAGATTCCGGATCTCGGACCGGCTCAGATCGGTAAATTCGCCCAATGGCAGAGCGACGTTCTCCGCCAGGGTCATCGAGCTCCACAACGCGCCACTTTGATAAAGCACCCCGAAGCGGCGTAACATCCGCTCCCGACTCACCGGCCCGGCGCCGGTAAAATCAAATCCATCGTACAAAATCTCGCCGGTAGCAGGTTCGTTCAAACCGATCATGTGATTGAGCAAGGTGCTTTTGCCGCATCCGCTGGCACCCATGATGATGAACACATCACCATGACGAATGTTGAAGCTAAGCTCGCGCATCAAAACGAAGTTGCCGAACGCCATGGTCAGATTACGTACTTCGATATGCGGCGCGCCGGGCTTGGGGACCGATTCCGTCCGGATTGTGGATTCTTTACCTGGAACCATGGTTCAAATGCCGAGAATGTGGAACAACACCGCGAAAATGCCGCATGCGGCAACGATCATGACAATCCCGGTTACCACCGCTTCGGTGGCCGCATCGCCGACCGCCGACGAACTTCTGGCGCACTGGAAGCCACGCCAGCATCCGGCCACCGCGATCAAAGCTCCGTAGACCGCGCTTTTGACCAGGCCACCAAGAAACCCACCCAGCGTCAGCGCCGCGATGGTTTCCTTGAGGTAAACCGTGAGCGACAGGTTGAGCACTCCGGCCCCCACACTGGCTCCGCCCATTATTCCGATAAGATCCGAATACAGGCACAACAGCGGCATCATCATAACCAATGCGATCGTCCTGGGCAGCACCAGAAATTCCATCGGCGAAATTCCCATGGTCGTCAGCGCATCGGTTTCCTGCGTCACTTTCATGGTGCCGAGTTGAGCGGCGAATGCCGCCCCGGTGCGCCCGGCCATGATGATGGCGGTCATCATCGCGCCCATATCGCGCACCATCCCGATACCGACCAGATCGGCAACATAGATTGATGCGCCAAACTGCTGCAGTTGCACCGCACCCATAAAGGCCAGGATCACGCCCACCAGGTAACTGATGAGGGCCACGATCACGAGCGCGTTCGCCCCGCACTGCTGAAGTGCTTCGAAGAGATCGGAACCGCGAAAGCGCGCTCGGCCCGACAGCATCCTGCCGAATGCGATACTCAGGCTGCCGAGGAAACCTAAAAAATCGGCGAACGAAGCGGCATAAGCGATCGTGCTTGCGCCGACTCGATCGATGAACATCGCGCTGACGGTATCGGTCCGCGCGGCCTTTCTTTCGGGCACCGATTCGGCCAGCGCCAGCAGTCGCTGCACTCCAGCCGGCAACCCGCTGCGATCCTGCTCGATTTTGTGCTCGCGCACGAATTCACCCAACTCGAACAGGAAACTTATCAGGCTGCTATCCCATGCGGAGAGTTCGCGCGCATCGTAGACGATCAGTCTGGGCGGGTGGGCGGCGATTTTTTGGTCAATCTCGCCAGCTCCGGGCATGCCATGGCCGAGATGCCATTTCCCCCGCAGACGAATCAGTAGCGTATCGTCTCCGTGCTCTTCCAGTAGCGCGCGATCTTGCGTGATCGATTCGATGTGGATGCCGCTTCAGCAGGTATGCAAAACTATTATTAGACTGATCGCGATAGCCAGTCTGATGCTTCCTTCGCGATTCATTATTATTTCTCGAAAAACTGAAGCACCACCCGGTTGAATTCGTCGCGATGTTCCACTTGCGCCCAGTGGCCACATTTCGAAAATGTATACATCCGCGCATCCTGGAACTGCCGCAGCATCAGCAGGCCGACATCGAGCGCGCCCGCGCGATCATCCTGGCCCCAGATTATCAGCGCTTTGGCTTTGACCTTGGTCAACTCGGGATAGAGGTCCTCAAGCGGCGGAAAATAGTCGCGGAACAGAGCTACAGAGTCAGGCGCGGCGCTGGCCTCGAAACGCTCTTTTACCAGTTCATCAGTGATGAACTTATGATCGTAGGTCAGACTCTCGATAAGCTGGCGCATTTTCCGCGGCGACGGGCCCTCGCCCTGATAGTATTCGACGATATTACGGATGGCTTCGAGCGGCATCGGCTGAAAGACTGTGAATTTGACTGGGGTGCTACCGATAATCACGAAGCGGTTGACCCGGTCGGGATGATCGATAGCAAGCTTGATCGTGGACTGCCCACCCATCGAATTCCCGATGAAATGCGCCTGCTTGATATCGAGCTTACCCATGAAGTCGTTCATCACGCGGGCGACAAAGGCCAGCCAGTTAC
>JADEYI010000262.1_pt1 | contig 90198 bp, 99 predicted proteins | sample 8542331 | NCBI WGS metagenome assembly JADEYI01 (sample SAMN16510988, study PRJNA670497) | mine drainage metagenome | isolation source: biofilm near Copperflume 1 | place: Germany: Marsberg coppermine Kilianstollen | collected 2018-02
ATTTGGCAGCCTTTACATGCAGCTTGTCTGCAGACGCACCTTGCCTTCGGCAGGACAAGCGTGTAAGAATAAGAATAAGAATGACAACCGCAACCAACTTTGCTGTGCTGACACCACAAGTTGATATTTAATCTGCTGCAAAAGGACCTCATGTACACTGGCAGATCTCAGAGTGCAACTGCTCAATATTTTCTGTTCAGCCGACAACCACTTAAGGCATGCGGCGCTGTGGGCAGGTCCTAATCTAATTTTCTGGCAGTGCATGTCTTGTCATAGAAGGCGCCCGCTGACAGTGCTAGTCATCACTGGACTAAGTACGCTTCATTGCATTAGGCTTGTCGAGAGCTTTCCGCATCTGGTCCCAAAATTGTCACAGGGTTCATATTTTGGGAGATAGGGTCTTGTTTATCCACCCTTTTTGGCCAAAATCATTATTTATTGCGGGTGTTAGAACGAGTAATACAGTATCCAAGAAAGAAGTCAAAAGAGCTGACCTGAGGTGCACGATGTAGGCGAAGGGCATCGGGGTGGTGAAGATGCGCATGCACGAATTCAAATCTTGCGACAGGCCGCGGATGACTCCGTCGAGGCCGTTGGCCAGCGCAGGTGGCAGCACCTGCGCGCACATGTCACCCGCCACGTCAGCAATTTGTTTATATTCACATGCTGCAGGGATAGGGCTGCTGGAATGGCAAAGCCATGCACAGGTGTGCCCAGTGATTGCACCCCAGCCGTGCAGACATGAAGATTTCCACAAAAAATTCTTTCTGCTTGTCCAAGCACAGGCAATTCATTCCTGGCCACCATTTCTACTAATGAACGCAAAGCCAGAAAAAATCGACTGCTCTGCTTCCCCGTTCTTGGATTGACTATGGAGATATTCTTTATCGAACACTGAAATGTCTGCAAAACCTGCTGTGGGAGTTCAGGGCAGAAGGGCATAAGCACAGGTCAACCTCCATTCGTCTCTGCACGTTTCAACTTGCACGGAGTGTGTTGCACATAGAGAAGCTCTCGTAGAAGAGAGACATCACTATACTTCCCTGGTGCCTCAAATCCCTTGATTAAGAACCCTAGGGGGTGCATAAAGTGGGGCCCCTTGGATGGTGCGCTGGTAATTTCGGTGAGCCGCAGGATGATGTGGAAAGGGATGTTTCCGAGCACTGATAGGTGGTTATTATAGCTTTGCCAGGTCAAGTCGGTCCACTTTCATTTCCTGGGTTTTCAACCCCATCATTATAAATCTAAAGGGTGATAAAGAGCGGTGCACCTTGGATGCGGTGCTGGTGATCTCTGTCAGTCGCAGGATGATGTGGAATGGGATGTTGTGCGATGACGACAGCTCATGTAATTCTGCGTCCGACAGTATCCCTCTCAACTCCTCATAGCCCTGTGCACACAATCAAATAATTGATCAGCGCTGCTCTGTGTTCTGATTCAGAGCGCAAAGCCATGCAAAGAGCCGGGCGTTGGACTGTCCATTAGGCTAAGCCGTATGGTGAGCTGGAGTGGACTCGCAGCTGTCGCTCACAGACAAGTAGGCAACAAGCCAGCATGCTTGATGCTAGCAATCTTGAGCGCTTAACATCAAGACCTGAGGAGGGGTGTCTCTTTCAAAAGGCAGTTCTGCTCTTACATGCTCACTCTCACCAGATACAGACTCATCAGAAACTGTGGGTCTCACTCCTGCGTCCCCAGCAACTTTCTGCTGAGGACAGAATTTTGGCCAGGTTGTGATATTGAAAGTGAAAGTGACATTGAAATGAAGGGCGCACAGCTTCGCGGCGCAGGTATTTCTTGGCGGCTACTGTAAAGGCGATGGTGTAGCGGATGAGCTGGCTGGCGCTGTCGCGGTCTTTGGGGGCTACCCAGCCTGAACAGGCAACGTGCCACATCAGCCGCCACATCAGCAAATGAGTCAGAACTGCACATTCTGTTGCCCAATGGTGCTCGCATTATTTTCTTTCCTGACTCTCGTCCAGGAGTGCTCCATGCTAGAATTGCAGGCCAAACGCTATTGCCAGTTCTGGAGTGCAACACTTAATAAGAGTTTTTTTGTAACTGCTCAATGCATGTCAGTAGTGCCAAGGGGTTGTTTTTTGCAGGCATAATGGAAGAAGTGCTGCTCACCCAGTGCCATCCTCTGCATGTCCAGGCACTTGCTGTTGATGCCGTCCCTGCAAGAAACAACAGTACAGAATGAAAATCCGGAGAGTGGCTGACCTTTCTCTGAGCAGGTGACAAGAGTGAATTTTGCATGCCCTCTGTGTGTCTGTGAAAGTAAATTTCACCTTTCATTGTGCTGCAGGTCAGAGAAGAGTCCATAAAGACTTGAGCAGGGACTTGCACACACAGAGCTACAAGGATGAGTCACTGGTAGACTCACCACAGCTTACGGCCCTCCCACCATCTGTCATAGGAGCTGTTTGTCCTGAAGGTCAGAAGCAGAAATAGGGCAAGACCTGCGCAACCATAAAGGTGTTATCACCCTGATAATCAGAGCCTGATCCATAAGCATCAATTGTATATGCTGCTGCCCTTCTGCTGGCTCTGAAGGGGCAGCAGCTTCCGCCAGAATGCTGAAGTCCCAGGGAGAAAAGTTGCAGGGCAAGGTCGGGACAAACTACATCAGTAAAACCTCCTGGCAAAGAGCGCAAGTGAACCAAATGAGCTGCCACTTCATTAGTGGTCACAAGACTTAAACGCTGCTCCTGCCAGAGGCAAGGTGCAGCTGCAGAGAGGCTGCAGGCAGAGGCTGCCACAATTCCTACCCCAGGTTGGACTCGCCAGATCCGAGCAGGACCCAATCAAACGTGGCCACAGTCACAGAATTTGTACTTGTCCCCGGCAGCCGGGGCCACAGAGACATCATCACCCTGATAATTAGGGTCTGATCCTTAAACAGCCTTCACCCATGCTGCAGCCCTTCTGCTGACTCTCAAGAGAAAGCAGCTTCGCACGAGGTGCTGGTGTCCTAGGGCAGACAGACAAAGGCATGGGCAGGGGAAAAGAATATCAGTACAGTCCCTGGCACAGGGTGCGCAAAAGAATATTGATCTGCCATTGATCGATATTCAGAGACTCTCCTTGTATGGATTTACAAGGGGCTTACCCAGGGTCTGGATGGGGAATTGCAGGGCCTTCAGCTCGGCAAGATTCTGGTAGTTTGGCACGACCAGGACAATGACTGCCGTGACAACGGCGCAGTAGACCGTGTAGATCAGTAATGGCCAGATCGGCAGAGCGCGGCCCGACACTGACAGCACAAACCCCCTGCGCGCACATGCCGGCACATGCTCGAAGAGATTTTGCGTCTGTGGCTTCTGAAGGCAACGCCTGTTTTAGCATTGCATTGTCTATTACTATAAAGGTGGAAATTAAGAAGCAGTTATGATCTATACGTGCAGGTCTTCCCGCTGAACCTTGTACAAGCCCATCTCACGGGCTGCATTCCTTCACCAAAAGCTCTTCCTTCATTCGCGATGCAACGAGAGCATGCGCTGCATGAGTTTGTAAATTCAAGCCCTATGTACAAAATTTGGGCTCCTAAGACTCCACTGCAGTGCTCTGCAGGAACATTCTGCTCAGATTTCTGATCCCTAAAATACCCTAAACCCTAAAAAAGTCATGACATGCAATACGCATGCATGCATGGTCTCTTGGGGACCGCGAAGCACCTAGATGCATGCTTGCCAAGCATGTCACCCTTACTCTAGCTGCGCTCTCCACATAAATGGCAGGACTTCCTGTGCTCGGGGGATTTTGCTAATGACACAGTTGTGCCCGCACACAGCATATAATGACATGTATTTATCCTCTTTGTAAGCATCTATGAATTGCTGAGGAGCCCGATGACTGATGTGGTAGATAAAATGCTGACTCAGCGCTCACCAGTATTTGGCGCTACGGCCTCCTGCCAGCTCGCGAGCTTCCACCATCCTCTGCACGCCTTCGCCACCCTGCGCATGTTTTATTCACCCCCTATTCACCCCTAGAACACCTCAGGTAACACTGAAGAGTAGTCCCTAGCACCCCTAAAAAACAGTCTCCAGTACCCCCCCGATCATCCCAAGTCTGTGGGAATGTCACGCAGATCGCAGATGCAACCCATATCCCACCTGCCTGTTTCTTGGCTTGAACTGCATTGTATTGCCCTGCGTGTATGCCCATGGCCGTTGGCTTTGGTTTTGCCGACCTGTAACAATAATGATAATAACTGGAATAACTGGCCCCTTTTCACCTTGGATCCCTGCGGAAGAGACTAAGAGCGCCGGTCATTTGGGCCAGACCTAGCTAGAGCACCCCTCTTTCTTTTGTTGACTGCGGGTTTATGGAATGCATGGTAATGCCTCCACAAGTTGCCCTTCAACCAATGCATTTAAGCTGCCAAGCATTTCTGCAGAGTATTTGCACACCTTTGGCATTGGGTGCTGCAGGGCATTGAGTGCGAAGGCGGCTGCCCTGAACGTGACAGGGATTTTCTGCGGGGATGGTGCACTGCCGCTGTGATTGCTGCCCTCGGCATTTGATGCGTTACGGCTGTCTAGGAGCGGTTGGAGCAGCTTTCTTGCTTGCGCCTGGTCATTCTGCTCCATGGCTGCGCTGTTGTGGTCCACTGTTTTTGGCAACGAGCTGCCTGCATGCATCAATATGTTTCCTCGAGCTCTTTGATGATGCTGCGCTTGGATGAGGAGCAAAAGTTTCATTTCAACATATTTCGGGCCAAAACTTATTGACATCAATTGAATATCAGCATTGACTTCGTCGTGCAGCTGAGTGAAGAACAGCCATTGCATTGCCAGACTTGAGTATTCAGAACTAGAAATTTCTGGTAACAAACGGACTGAAGCTCTGTTGGAGTGTAATTGAATTATGTCTATGCCAAAAGGGGCAGCCTTTCACATCGGATCGCCAACCCTCACCCTTCAACGACCTTGAGATGCCGCCCCGGTGGACCCCGTTTGTGATAATTTCGATCGCACCCCTGATTCTCCCCAAAATGAATACCAAATTGTATGACTACAACAGCCTTTGTATCGGCACAAATGGATCGGTAAGGAAATCTTTGACTGTTCTGGATGGAAACGTGTCGGAGCCCTCAATTCCCTTGAGCCAGATGGAACCCTGATAAGGAGGAAGGTGCCTTCGTAAGCTGGCAGCTGCTTCTACATATCCAAACTGCTTCATGTAATGCTGCTTTATAAGCATTCTGATGATTGTTAGGTGTTCCTTGACACATCTATCTTTTCTGCAGTCCAGCACCAATCGAGTTAGATACACCCTTTCTAGCCACCACAAACTTCATCGTTTCCAGCAGCTTCATACTGCAAATCTATATCGCAAATTAGTCGCACATAACCACAAGCGTGGATTTCAAGGTCTTTCAGATGTGAGAAGACACAGCACTAGTGCTTTACACTTCTATCCTGCTTCCACTGCATTGAAGTGCTCCTCTCAAATGAGAATACGAAGTGTCCTGAATAGCATAGGATCCAAAATCAAGTCTTTAAGGATTTCCAGACCTCCATTGGGTCCCCTGGGAGCAGTCCTTGGGCACCTAGGCGGCATGGCAAACATATTCAGGCAAGGATCTGCAGGCCTCCTTTGGTGCAAAACCATGGTTCCTTTCTCAACCTCTTCAATCTTCCGATGATCCGTATCGCTCTAAAACAACCAACCACTCTGCGGCACCATGTCATCATTTGCCTAAAGTTCATGCTTGCCCACAAGAGCTGGCAGCTTGCCTAGACGTTATTTCAGAGTCATTCTCGAATTTGTATTCCTGCGTGAAGCGCATTGGCGGAGAATATGCCAAGACAGGGAAGGCTGGAGGGGGATTGTTCAGAGCTTGCTGCAACGCACCTAACCCCGAAGGCGTGCCTGCATGCAATAATAATAGTAACAATATATGAGTGTTCACAGGTTTAGACGAAAGAGCACAGGGCTGTTGAGGGCAGCCAGCAAGGATTTCATGGAAGCAGAGGGGGAGGACCTGTGGCTGGTGGTGGGACTGGGGAACCCCGGCAAGCAGTACGCGGACACCAGGCACAACGTGAGCCGCACTCCCATCCGAGACACGAATCATTTTAGGATGAAATGTCCTGTAGATTTAGATCAAACAGCTGCAGCTTGGTGCCTGGCGAATGCTTGTGACCTGCCCTACCACTCTGGCTCTTATGCGAACCAGCCTCGACGTCCAATCCCTCGTGGATAGACGCCTTGCTGAGCCCCTCGGACAGCTCCGCATTGAAGGCACTCATTCTGTTGTTCTGTCACGTGGCAGACATTTGTAGAGTTGCTTTGGACCCAGTGGCCAGTCAGAAACTGTACGAAAATCTATGGAAACTATGGATTTCTTGCTTTAGCTTTAGCACCTCACCCCAGGTAATTCAAGGGCCCAGTGACAGCAAGTCAGGGGCATTCAGACTATTAGCGCATCTTGTTCCTGCAATGGGCATCGTGTGCAGCGCATGACATGGAAGATGCAGGGCATAGCGGCAGCACATCATACAGCAGAGTAAATGTAAATCTTTACGTCGACGTTAGGCGGAGCGGGCCGGGGCGTGACATGTGCCGGCATGTGCGCGCACAGGTAGGCTTCATGCTGGTAGATGAGCTGGCGCGCCAGCTGGGCGCCAGCCTGGACAAGCTGCAGCACAGCGCAGCGCTCGGCCGCGGCAGGTTCTGCGGCAAGCGCGTCCTGCTGGCCAAGCCCATGACCTTCATGAACAACAGCGGCGAGTCTGTCGGCAAGCTGGCGCGCTACTTCAAGGCAAGCTTCCCCGCTCTTTCTGACCTGAATCATCTTATCAAGTTGCTCAGTGGTGCGGTAGGCCCGCTGGGTTCTCTCTGCTGCCTTAAGATGTGGTGCACAACGCCTCAACGCAGCTGGCCAATGCAATTTCTGCCTTCCAGGCCTTTGCCCATAGCTCTCTGACAGCAGATACTGGTGATGCACCCTTGCTGCACGTGCTTAGGCAAGCTATCACTTGATAGTACGAGATATGACTGTTTGAAGATACCCTCTTGCACTTCTTTTACTGAACCTCTACGAAGGTCAGCTTGCAGTGTCACTGAACATGCAAAGGCTGACCGTCAGGAGACTCGGTGGCTGGAAGTGAGACTGCTCAGAAGCTCTGCGGCAGTCTTCAATAGTGCGATAAGCGTCGCCCCTTCAAGCGTCTTGCACATGTGGTGTACCTGCCACGCTGTGCTTTTGGTTACCTCATGAGGTTCTCGTCGTTGAGACAAACCTCAAGAGGTTATTTCCCCTGGCTCAGGTGCCGCTTGAGAGGGTGCTGGTGGTGTACGATGACCTGGACCTGGACAGCGGGGCGGTGCGGCTGCGCGCCAAGGGCGGCCACGGCGGCCACAACGGCATGCGCTCCATCACGCAGCATTTCTCCGGGTCCAAGGACTTCCCCCGCCTGCGCATTGGTGCGCTATTTCTGAGTCTCATAATATCATCAGCCCTTTCAATTTTGGAGACAATCGCAATCAAGGGTTGCAGTCGATCGCTTATCTCTTCCATCCACAAACAGCAGCACTCCTGCAATGTCTGCTCAAAGCACCTCATCAGGTCCGAGGAATTTCTCTGGCTCCGCGTCTGTGCAATCTTTCAACCTCGTACTCTGTGCATCGTCTCATCCTACTGTATCTTGACATTTCAATTCAGAAATCCGGCTGTCATTTAGGGAAACATTATACATGATGATTCCGGCCACTTTTGACATTCTTCGGCCCACTTGCATGCTGACAAACTCTTGGGAGTTGAGAGATAGTTTGCCTCATTCTTGAAATGGTCGCGCTCTGAAGATGGTGGCTTTTCTTGCAGGCATTGGGCGACCTCCTGGAAGCCAGCAGGTTGTCAGCTATGTGCTCCAGGTATGTGGTCCTGCCTCATTGACTGTACAGCAAAGTCTGCATGCTATCTCTCAATGCTATCACCTGTATTGCGCAAGCCGCTGTCTTGTGTGCTGACCCGCTCGCAGCCCTGGGAGATGTGTTGATGTGTGTCAAGGAGTCTACTCGCATGCTCGACAGCATCATGTGTGAAGCAGCACAAAGGGGCAGTCCGTAGCATGTGTCTTGATCATTGGGGACATGTCATGGTCTTCAGGAGGATTAAGAAATGATTATTATTGGAGGTCGTTGTGCTCACTCGTTTTTTGGGGGCAGGGATTTGGGCGCAAGGAAAGGGATGAGATATGTGTAGCAATCCAGGAAGGAATTGACATCGTACGTGCAGTGCTCACCTTGGGCATGGAGAAGGCTGTTTCTGGCAACAGGGTGCCTCGATAGTCTAATTTTAGCAATTTGATCGGAGCCAGTGACATGTGTTTTCTTAGGGTTGCATGCCAGGACTTTCAAATTGACGGGAACATCAGCTTTATGTCTGTGATTCAGGGTGGGGATGCAAGTCTTTGAGCAAAGTTTGGGTTGGGCACCCTCAGAAGTGCTACATTCTTTCCCTCGAAGTGTGCATGGATTAATCTGATATATTTTTTAGAATCTCCTGCTGGAAGGGTGGCTGTTAAGTAGCTGTAGCGGGGATTGAGGCCAGCGTGCCAGCGGCCGAGACTGCTCATGCGGCAAAAAATTCGCTCTCCGGCTGGCATGCATGAGCCGTCTCTGCTGCCGCCATGCCCACCTGCATCATCAATTATAATCGTATGGGTTTGGTTCATTTGCTATAATTCTGCACTCGATAGTGAAAAGAATCTTTTAAAAAGACAACATCCGCAATCTGTAGTACAGATTCTGCACTACAGATAGATGTAGTACACTGGATGGCATGGCGCCATGGCCTATAGATAAATATAATATATTATAATTGTAATTGTAATTACTACACGCCCTCAGGGCATGCGCTGCCTATCGTCAACCAAAAATAAGGACCAGAACTGAAAAAGCACATATTGTTTAGCATTTTGAGGCAAGGGAATGCAGACATAAAATTTCAACATGTTTGAAAGCTTATTTGAATAGGAATCGGTAGTTTAGAGTCCCTTGGGTTTATTTTGGCTAGGGGATTGCTGTACAGGAAGGTTTCCTCTCCATGAAGAAGAAGAGAGAGCTTGCTAGGCCCCTCCCAAAGAACTAAAGAATTCCGTCTTGAGAATTTTTTCTCATGCGCAGAAGAACCCCACACTTCCTCTCAAGAGAGTTCTATAGAGATCCTTTCCCTCCTCCTGCCAAAGCCCCTTTTTCCAATGTCAAGTTTAGAAAATCTTCTGAATGATGCCATTTCCGAGGATGATAGAAGGGCAAGCATTAAAGACAAGCTGAGGCAGGGTGGTGTGAATCTGGACAAGTCGCCTGGGCTTGCACTTTTTACTGCGGCAAAGGAGGACTGGAAGGCCTTGGAGGCGTTTAGATTCAATGCTATCGAAATTGTTGAAGTGCGAGCTGTACTGCGGTCCGCTGCAGGTGAGTCTAAATCGTGAGAAAAGTCATTCTCCCGGAGAACACCATATGGAATGGAAGGAGAGCCTCTCACTCCGAAACCTTTATTTATTGCTCTTGTCCTCTATTTTAGAGACGAACAGCAGGTTCGTGCACTACTGTGGCTGTGACGTCAGACCTGTGGCATGTATACACAGCTGCGAGAAAGGAGGAAGGTGGAGGTGATGAGGGACGAGGGATGGAACAGGAGCAGCAGGATGACGAGGACGAGGACGACGAAACCCACCAGCGGGAAGTCAAGAGTGCGTGACTTTTGTGAATGTATTGAATGGCACGAGCCTGCACAAGCCATCTTCCTGAGGTGTTATTTTGTTTCAGGGAGAAGGGTGCTTATCGAGACACTCTTGAAAACACCATCCAACAGCACACACGCAACACTGGCGGGAGCAGAGGAGGAATGCGACGGTCCTGTTGTAAAGAATGGGCGCTGCTCTGCTCAGCAGGTTGGTTTTTCATGTGACTGCTGTTTCAGGGTGTACCTCTGCACAGTAGTTGTGCTGCCCCCCATCTTGAAACCCATGCTCGCAGGCGCCTATGGTGCTCTTCAATGATATTGTAGGCACCTTCAGGAAGCGATGCACAGAAAGCATACCTTCAGCGGCTGATGCTAGAGCAATTGGTGATCTCAGCAAGGAGGTCGGGCAGGTGATGGCTTTGAACCAAATTAGGGACGATGTATCTGTTCTCTTGCCATTCAAATTTCTTTTAGATCCTGGCCACAAAGACAATAGCGTTCTTTTGTGTCATGGAGCTGCGCAACCTTCTAATATTTCTTACTGTTGTGCAGCATTATTTCAGAGACGAGGACAACAAGTACACCCCTGCTGTACGGAGAGTGATGCGGCCGTACTTGGGTCGGCCTCATCCCGATTCTGGTGTCTCTCTTGTCTGGACGCAAATTCCCAGCGGAACGAACGGCATGGAGTGGTCGGATGGGGGTATCCGGGTATGTACCACATTTGCATGCACTTCTGTAGTTGTGACCTCAGCCTCTCTTTGGTTGCATAAGAGCTGAATGGAATGCTGAAGGGGAGTCTTTTGTAGGGCCCAGGTGGATCGATCTTGTGCGTGAGCGAACACAAAATCAGCCCAGAAGAGAAGCATGAAGTGCAATGCATCCGGTATCATGACCGGTACTGCAACAACAAGTTGGCTGCATATGGGAAGGTTCTGTTTGACATCTCGTACATGCCCTGCCTCGCCGTTACCTTCACAGGGTCTATCCTGCGGTGAGCATTTTCCCCTCACCTTGATTGCTTGCATGGCACCTTTGAACCTATGATGCAGCTCAGATTGTACAGCTCATGTGCGAGCGTCCACAATCAATCTAATGCATGCGTGCATTACATGAAGAGATTTACTGTGCTCGCAGCATCGGTGGCCTTGTGCGTGGAGAGGTGGACATCTACGAAATCTTTGAGACGGTGGACATGCTTGACCTGTGGCGACAGCAACCGGGAACCATGCGCCGCGCTGCTCAGATCTTGAAGACCTTGTACGACACCCTCCACTTGCTGCATGCCTTCTACGAACAGCTGCTAAAGAGCCCGCCCCCACGCACCGCACCACGCACAACCCTTCGGATCAGCTTGCTCAACAGAGAGGTGCCTGTCGCGCTGCACGACGCTGCACGGTTAGTATGTTGACAGGACTGTTGCTGCATGACTGCTGGCTTGCACCCAATAGTGCATGTGTCCTCATCAGGCAGTGCTGCTTTGAAGTGTCTCTCCCTTCCCAAACATAATCAAGCCAGGCAATTGCTTTCTGAATGCGTTGAAGGCTGTCTCCTTGACTTTTGAGTTGCGCGTTTGTGCAGGTATAGCCGGGTCCGGATGCTGCAGAAAGACGGAAATCCATGCCTCTTCACCTACCGCGATCCCCAGACGGACCAGAAATTCGTGGCAAAGTTCGTGCGCGGCCTCGTCAATGGGGATGTCCACTCCACCTGGGCGCTGGCTGGGCACGCGCCGAAACTGGCAGCCGAGCCCGAGGTGGTGGCAGGTGAGCTATCCTATGTGCGCACATAGCATGCTAGGATGTCACAGGTACTTTTACTTTTGCATTCATCAGTTTGGCTCTGCTCTACCATGCTTGCAACAGAGTGACTGCAGTGGTTGGGTGACTCATGATGCATGTGCTGCTGCAGTGGACCTGGACGGCCCTTTGATTCTCCTGCGCATGGAGTTTTTGAGCAGGGCCGTCTGGCGGTACCCGCCTGAGCTATCGGATGCTGAGAAGCCGGCAGCACTCGACGCAGCCAAGTGTGCACTGGATGTGGTGCATGGCCTGGAGCTGCCTAGCGGTGGAACAGGCGTGCACGGCGATTTGCGTGCCCCGAACGTGCTTTTGCGCAAGGACGATTCAGGTGCGCCGACGCAAACTCCATGTTCTTCCCGTTCGCCTCCAGCATGCAGAGCATATCGAATGGGATCTTTTGGTGTGTGTCATGGATGCAGGTGGAAGAATTCATCTTGTCAAGGAAAGCATCTTGCGAACTCTTTGCAGAGCAGGCTGAATGTGACGTTGTTGCATGCAGATGTCTGGCATGTCATCTTCTTCGACTTTGATTGGTCCGGGGAACTTGGCAAGGCTCGCTACCCTGACCTGCCCAATCCCAGCCTTCAATGGCCACCCGGTGCAGATTGGAATGAGCTGATCACCCAGGAGCACGACCGATGGCAACTTGAGCACGCATTTGCTGTGCGAATCGCCCTCATGCACCTCTTTGTCCAACGCTGCTTGACTCAAACAAACAACCATGTGTAGCATGTGCGAGTGGTTGTGGTCGTTTCGAATGAGTGCTATGTCTAACAGGACTTGGAGGACGGCCAAATTTCAGTAGCAAAGAGGCCTCGAGGAAAGCGCAATGCATCAGGCAGTCCTAGCGCTGAAGCATCAGGATTATCAAGCAGGTCAGCAACGAGGAGGAAGCTGAGTTGCTGAACCCAAGCCGCCTGAGTAGTACGTCACATTACGGAGATTTGTAGGCGTTGTTTCCGAGCTGTGGCTCTCATGACTGAGCTTGCATGCACACGATGACTCGTGTATCCAAGACTCCCACTCAGTGCTTGACCTTTCATCCATATTGGGCAATGACTCCAAGCTTCTATCAGACCATACTCAGACACATGTGTAGAACCTCAAATCCGTACAAGATTCATCTTGTTGCAGCCTCAATTTGCAAAGTGCTGCTGTTCTGCATTGGGGGAGTGCTGGGTGGCAGATGGCGCTCAGGGAGCACCTAAGTAGCCTGACTGCAATAGAGGGGTTTCAATGAACACATTGGTTGACTGCACAGTTATCTGGCTGTTGTTGAGCTATGCCGATTGACCATTGTGCCTTGGGCCCCTTACAATTCATCCATTCTCAATGTTAAAGGTGCTTCTACAGTTCTGCAGATGCCTGACACAATTATTGTAAAAGATCCCAGAATCTGCGTCCCTTTATAAATATAAACTCAGTCGTATATGACCTGGAAGATATTTCATAATGACATCTTGGTATTGCAAGATAAATTGCAGCCATCTGTGCCCTGCTGGACCTCTAGCCTGACTTCCTTCCAAAGCATTGCTGCAGCTTGTTAGTAGATACAACCTTTCGGGAATGTCAGTAGGATTCCAATTCAATCAAGGTCACAGCAGACGTGCCATCCATATCATCTCACTCGTCTCCTTCCATCTCCTCGTCCTCTATCTTGGGAGCAAGATAGTAGCTGCAAGCAGCACAATCAGTCAGTAGTTATTGAATTGCAGCAACGCCTTCTTCTATGGCCCCTTTCCAATTCATGCTTGTCTGTCCATTCTTGCCTAGACTGGATCCACACTAACCATGGCCCACAGATAGCCAGACTATCTCTGCGCAGTTTGTTTCTTTATTAGCTCCAGTGGGATGCCAGTAGGATAAATCTGCCCAAGTCACTTCGCCATTAGATCTGGTGGGATGCCAGTAGGATATTCGAACACTAATTAGGAGATGCACCTGATGTGGCCCATGTCTTCGATGCGGTACTGGACGACCACAGGCAGCTCCTTGGACATGGAGATCATGACCTGCCCAGCCAACACACCCCTTCCCTCAATCAAATGGCGATCAAAAGCATGACAATATTTCCTTCCACACCGAGCCCATTGCACACCTCTTCCAGGAATCAGGATACAAACAGGGTCAAGAGACAGGGAGCACAGAGAGACTTGCTCACAGCACGCGGAGCGGATCTACAGAATATTATCCCGCCATCTGACCTAACCAAGCTCAATGTGATGACCATTTTGGTCTTCAGAAGGAGCTGCAGCTGAGACAGCACAGGAGGAACACCCCAGAATTGACGCAGGCCCGCCTCTGCTCCTTCTTTGCATGCAGAGGATCCCATCACCCTTCAAAGCACTGCAGGCCTAATGTGACTCCACCAGCAGGACTCCTGCCAAACCACTACCAGCTTGCAAAGCATGCAGGAGGGAGCGCTGGGCCTCACCTGGTTGGAGAGGGGTGTTGCTTTGGCGAAGGAGTTGAGATAGCGCAGGGCAAAGGTGAGCGCCACCGGCTCCTGCATGTCGATCACCACCTGCTCCTCCGGCTTGTCGACGTTGCTGTGAGACCTGAGCGCGACAGCAGAGCACAGAAGTCAGTACAGATCACTTTCCAGCTTTGACACATAACCTGCCCAATGAAAGAGATCCACTACAATTATTGTCTTTTTGTGGCGACAAGACTTTCAGTCAAAGTGACATCCCAGCACAGGCTTGCCCGGCATGTGCTCCCACCTGGAAGGGAACTGTATTCAGGGTTTAATTTTACCTAAAATCTTACCCTAAACCCTAATTATAAGTTTCCTCCCCTAGGATTGCCATCAGATGGTTGCAGCAGGATCTTCTGCTGCTATTGATGATTTCTTGTCAGCGTTGCATGCCGAGCAGGGTGCTGAAACGTTCGATGAAGCCGGTTTGCCAAAAGGCTGGTAGCAGATCCAGTTGTCGTTTCACATCAGAAATGACCCTACCGGGGAATTGTTAAGCCTTGGCGATTTGAATGCAGACTGGCCTGCTTTGTGTGAGCATTATCAAATTGCGCAAAATTACTATCTCCCAACGCCATTGTCATTGATAGGATGCTTTCACAACGAAACATTCTCCTCTGTAGGAGGCCATCAATTGCAGCTGAGTACTCACCAACGTACTCTAGCTATAGAGATCTTGATTCAAGACTCTTGAATCAAGAGTTCCTTTGAAGATCTCATCAGCTCATTGAATCGGTCTGCTAGATTCAACAGTGCTCATCAGAATCATCAACCTACATCTGTCAGGATGCCATGAACTTCATGGCATGAAGATTTCAAATCATGCCTGTCAGGGGCCTGCCACAACATTGCAAGCCTTCACAAAAGCCGAGTCTCCTCCCTTTTCAGCCTGACCAGATTGGGGTGCACACCTGACGGTGACATTGGCGGATCCGATGTCGCCGGTGGTCGAGAATCGCACGCCGTCTTTGGTCACCGCTATCAGCACCGTGTCGCCGATCGTCGACAGATCCCTGCGTGCAGCCGACCCACCCACTCAACACACCCCGCTCAACCCACCATACTCAGCACACTCTGCTGCTACTGCAGATCAACATGAACACACCCAAGCACCCCAATCGACACACCCTGCCACGCTGCAGGGCACATCCAGAAGAACAGCTCAGCCGAGACAAGGACGCCACGCGCAACATGCATAACCAAACTTGCATGCATGCAGGTCACCACACGCACTGATGCGGCTGTCCCCTGTACCTCAGATGGAACGTGTCTTATTGGAAGAATGGCTCGCACTTGCAGATGCGTGCAACCTTGGTGCAAGGCACTTTGACGGTGGGTAGCAGCCCTTGCATGCATTCAAGCGAATGCCCGCCAGTCAACACATAATGCTTACTTTTGTTCCCCAGTGTTTGGCTGTCCTCTAGTCAGGAGGGGAATGGTTCTTCATTGGAAGAAAGGCTCGCACTTGCAGATGCGCGCGAATTCAGCGGAGGGCATTTTGACGGTGGCAGAGTAGTCGGTGTCCGGGATGCCCAGCTGCTCGCTGTCGATGTCCATCAGCTTGAGCTCAAAGTCGCTGATGCGCTCCTGGTTGGCGCTCTCAAACATGAACGTCACGCTGTCGCCCTGGTCCTCAGCCTGGCAGAAACAATTGCAGGGAAGCTCAGATCCTCTGTTACGGTTTCATGAAGATGTCCTTTTTCATTTGCACTGTGACCCGCACAGGCAGTGACAGCAATGAGCCAGCAGTAGTTCCGGTAACGAGCCAGCATCACATATTGTCGAGGAGACCTAAATAAAAAGATGATCACTACTGTGATGTAAGGGCCAGATCTTGGCGAGAAACTTGGGCGCAGGCCCTGACTCTGCTACGTGCTGCAACGCGGTGAGCACAACACTACAAAGCACGAGAGGTGCTCAGAGCTGCGCTCATATTGCTGCAGTGGGTTCAAGACACTACAAGGCACGAGAGATGCTCAGGGCTGCGCTCATGCTGCTGCAGTGTGTTCGCATGCGTCATGCTGTGCCAGGCCTCTCTGCTCGTGCAGCGCCTTGGGCTTCACTGGCAGGACTTGGCCACAGAGCATCTTGGTGCCCTGCCAGCAAGTGTCTCTGCAGGTTTGAAGAAAATGTTTTGCTCCAATGCGACTCAGTTCACTTCATGAATACTTTATGTGGAGGGAGGTAGAGCTGCAGGGCAGAAAATCACACCTTCATGGTGAGTACATCGTCGTTGCCCATGCACTTCAATATCTTTGCCATGTTGTTGAGGCTGACGCCCATGCTCAAGTTGCGGTCGCATCGGAAGTGGTCGAAGCCATCCGAACGCAGCTGCACGTAAGCACAATAAATGCTTGAGATGCTGCTCAGGATCCCGCAAAGATGCTGTTGATAACACAGACAGTCTGCACGCAGAGTTGGCAGATATAGAGCTTCCACCCTTGCGAAGCCTTTTTGGTTTACCTGCATGTGGATGAGTGAGACGTGGGACGAGTCCATCGCTTGCAAAGCGAAGCCAGTGCTGCTGCAGTCAAAGTTTGCATCCTGCAGATTGACACAACGAAGCTCTCATCATCCACAGCAATGATGTTCTGGTTGAGCATGCAGGGCTCTACACCTGCTGCTGGAATGGGCTGTTGCCAACCAGTATGACCATGTTGGCGCAAAAAACGGCTTCATCACGATATATCCATTCTGGCGGGCACCCAAGCGATTTCTTCTATTTGTATGATATACATTTCCAAATTTTACGAATGATTTGCGACACATCGCCACAAGTCATCAGTTACAACTGACACACCAAAGAATGCCACAAAAAGTAGATGCTGTCACCTGCACAAGATCCTTCATGGAATCCAGGAGCTTGCGGAGTAGCACTCCCTGAGTCAGCCTCGCCTCAAACATCCTGACTTCCCGCTGTCTAACCCCCTAAGTGGTCGTCTATGTCAGATGCCCGCCAAAACGAGCTCCTGTCGAAGACTGTGAGCGCGACAATCTGCGATGCTTCGCGATATCCTAGCGTCTTTACACTCTTGAAGATACAATTGCAAGCAGAGATGGGTGTTAGGATTGCAGTTTGAGCCAACACTTTGCACAGCATGATTTTGAACTCAGCGCCCTTAGTCACCGGTTACACCAATGCTCCAAAACCCCTCAAGGGTGAAAAGACCCTAAATCACGACCTTCTTGCTTCCCAATTCAGACATGCCAATTTGCTATATCCCACAAAAGCATCTTTATCGGAGACCAGTGGTGCTAGAACGTCTCAGACCTCAAGAAACATGCTGCAACCATGTTTTTCATGATCACACAATCCCATATATATCGAGTAACCCCTATATCTACTGATTTACCTCCCACCTACTTAGTAGACCCCGATTTCCGCCCAACATCGCTTTCAAGCCTAGAAATTCCAGGGCTCTGCAAAATGTTAAGTTTGATTGAACTGTTGAAAAAAGCCCTTGGCCATTACATATGTCTTGCTAACTGGCCAGTTTATCCTTTCATCCGGGTGGCAGGATTGTCGTGCGGACTGCATATTCCCAATATTTTATTCTGAGTGATGAGGCAACGGTGTTTTCTGGATTTTCAGAGCTCACTGATCAGTCATGAGCAGCACCTAAAGAGATATGAACATCCTCAGTGTATGCCTTCATTCTATTTGCATGTGGGTGGCCATTTGCAATTTGCGATGTAGTGTTTTTAAAAAAGCATGTGTGACGATCTGAGCACCCTACGGTGAACCGATGTCAAATGGTAGTAATAATAAGCTTTAAGACAACTATAGCTAAAACAAGTTGCCGGAAACATGGAACAATGTCATGATACAGGATCCACAGCCGATGCGGCAGCAAAGTTCCAACAATGTAGCAGTCTCACAAATTACCACCCCATGAACTGCAGGTCATTTTGTTTACTACTTGAAATCCAGGCATGATTGCGGAAGCCACCGACTTGATCAAATCTGCAAATCGGCTGCACCCACGCATATGCGTCTCGATAGCACTTTGTTCAAAACAGGCAGCTCCAAGCTCCCTTGAGTCTACTAAATAGTCTGATACATTGTATAGAAAATTGACAGGTTGCCAATGCCATTGTCAGTGACCACTTGGAGAGCAGGGCTCCAGGTCTATGTGCTGCCTACGCACCAAAGTTGGACTTAAAAGTTTTCGTTGCACCTGTGGCAACGTCCAGAGCCTTGCACTCGCAGTGTGGCTTGGGCGCACTTGTGTCACTCACGCCCCATAGAATTCCAGCACCACATTCATTATCAGCACGTGTGTAGGCCACTGCAACATAATCGCACTGCTCCCCAGCGGTGTGCCCGACGCAGTATCCAGCCATTCCACTGTTGCTTGAGATGCCGTCGCAGTTGACAAAGCCGTTAAGGTTGATCATGGGGTCCGCACGAGATTCGTCCTCTCCAGAGGCATGGAGTTCTCTGAATACAGCTGGCACATTTCTTCCACTATCCCACCAACAGTCGAGGCTCAGCAAGCGGCAGTCCCTTTTGTTTATGGCCACAGCTGCAGCAAGCTTGGGTAGGATGAGGCTCCCTGCCAAGACTTGGACGAGGATGAGCATCATCTGCGCCGAATGCTGGTAGCTGTGGAACGACATCGGCTTTCCTGTTCCCCGAACACAACGCTGTCCAAAGAATACGGGAAAAGCGCTCAGGGGGTGTACCGGTCCCATAATGCACTCTTTCGCCTCGAGCACAATTCTTCTTCTGGCTCAGAGTATAGTCGAAGTCGTCCCACTACAGAAAATACTGTATGCAACCCCTAGATCTACTATCATTGAAAGATGCACTGCTCAGAACACGAACACACACACGCTGAACTCCCTCAAATGGACTAAAAGTATCGGATTTGCCAGTTTCAATGGAAGACCATGTCACTCCTGACGGCGTGCTTCTATCGGCTGCCGCAAGCACGTCTTAGGGCACTCATCTTGTATATCACCTCGAATAAACCAAATATAAACATGTCGGCTCGATCTTACGGGTTCTAGCAGATAAAATTAAGCGGCTGGCCTCAGGCCACTGACGGTGTACCGCTATTCACCTTGCCCTTGCTTACCTCAGCAGTGGCGAGACTCCAATCACACCTGTGCGATACTTTGCCCCGAGTCTTCCCTTGCGAGCATCCGGTCCTTTGATTGAGATTCACGTTTTTTATCTCGCCAGCAATCGAAATAAATCCCCTGTGACTTGAGAACGACGCTGAGAGTAACTCTATGAGGTACCGGGCCCCCCGCGCCAGAACGATGTTGCAATCCGGGCTCGTTCATGAGTCCTGCAGGCCATCAAAAGTAGAAGGCACATACATCGATCTCGACGTATAGATCAACCTCACACGTCATCTGAAGTCATTTCGGACCCACGTCGTACTCGTCATCGGGCTGCTTCGCCATCACTGCCTCACATCAGGTGCCCAGGCAGGTATACCATAATCCGGCTATCTGTTGAAGATGATCTCGCGTGCAGTATTTTATCGTGTGACGAACATTGCAGTATTGCCTTCTTGGGTATTTTGGGGTTTGCAGATCACCATATTTTACTTGGTGGCTGCTCAATCCCTTGAGCTAGGCGTTGCTCATTTCTTGAAAAGCAGAGGATCTGTGCTCATAAGCTCGCAAATTTGCAACCCTTACTGCTTTGTTGTTCGTGCTGGGTACAGCGCGTGATGGCCAGGCGGGGGACGTGGGGCAGATGGGGCAATGGGCAGGTGATGGCGACTGCTGCCTTGGTGCTCATTGCCTTTGCACCCTGCTGTATCCCCTTTCTCAGACCCGCAAGGATGGAGCAAGGGTTTTTGAAGCCCAGTTCGAGGCTGATGGTGTTCCAGCTGCTCATCAGCAGTTGGAAGCGTCAGTGCCAATCATGGAGGTCCTTAGGGTGTCTCCTCCTGCCGCCTTCTGCCCCGTGAGTCTAAGATTCCACAAGAGAAGGAACAAGCAGTCTTCACAGCAGGCTCTGCAGAGGCTGTTGAACTTCCTCTGGCTTGCCAGATCCCCTCTATACAGCCTATATGCTGCTGAGGTGGTTCAGAGTCATCTGATTTCATCTGGTGTCCACCCAAATCCCGGCCCTGCCGGCCCTGCGGCGGCTCCCAGTCTGAACCTCAGCTTTCCTTTGGAGCACCCTATCGCCGTGCCTTTCTCGGCAACAGGGCATGGGTACACCTTTGTAACAGAGTGGCGGTGAGGACAACCTATCTTCTCTCTTACGGTTTGGCTTTTTAAATCTTTTGACTTTTCTTCTTTTTTGGTCTCTTTTCTCTTTACCAATCAATGCTGACTGGCATGATGTGAAGTAAAATTATGGTATTGCAGGCCTTACTGTGGTGCCCTTTGTTCTCAATACAACGCTAGTGAGGAGCGTCCCTTGCCCATACCAGGCTACGCTCAGGGCTACGTGAAGATGTGGGGCGTCCATCTTAGCTGGCGCATCTCAGAGGGTCGGAATGGTCCACTGTACGGCCTCAAGGTGACATCTCGGGTCTGTAGCATGCGCTTCAGCCATGATTGTCACAAGCTGCAGCATGCAGGGTGTGCTGCCAACATTCCTGTCAGCTTGACTATGCATGTGTGCGCAGGAGTCAGAATCAAGGCTGTTGCATGAAGGCGACAAGCCGGTGGCAGCGCTGGCAGCACTTGAAGCCAGTCTGCGAGCCTGAAAGGTCCCTATCAGCGTCACCAAGTACCCTGCTCCATCCCTTTTCTGTCAGGGCAGGACCTCTGCTGCGTGGCGGGTTGCTGAATTCAATACATATCAGCAATTTCCTCGAGTCGTCAAGCAAAGTGTTCGCAATGAGGGGCTGCCACAGTACATGCAGCAATACTTGGCACCAATTCCAGCACCCATGGATCTAGCTACGCTGCGGATTCAGCTGCTGGACAGTCTCCGTGCCGTTCCGCCGTTGGTTTGGGGCGTTGGGGGTGTTCCTGATGTGGGCATAAGACTTGACCTCAAGCGGGACCACAAATACTGGGCTTGATGAACATTCCTCGAGCGAGTTTACGGTGAGCTCCATGTATGATCCACCTACAGATACGCCTGCCTAATGGAGTAAGCCTTTCTGATTGTAGCTGGACTGGTATTAGTGGAGAGGGTTTAGGGTCACAGGCACATCATTTTATCACTCATCTGCTCATGCTTTTGTGCTGCTGCAGGTCACCATAACTCCTGATTTGAACTGGAGTGTGACAATCCTTAGGCGTTTACCGTCTGCTCATCACTCCAGTAGACACATCAGCGCGCACTTCTCCTCTACCGCCCAAGTATTCCAGCTCCTGGAGCTGCTGGAGTGTGCGCATATCTGTGCAGCTGTTTCCAATCAAGGCAAATTTGAGAAATTTGTGGCAGCTCGCGGCGGGACATTCTTTGGGCATGATCAGAGCAAGTAAGGATTCTTTGCATGTCCGCTTTTTTCATGTCACAAAGCTGAGTAAAGGTCATCTGTGATGCTGTTTCTCTACATGTTCAATTCAAGTCATGCTTGCAAGCTGTCACGCTGTATCAAATTTGAAGTGTGCTTTTCATGTGCCACGTGCAGGATTATCGCGCTGTTGGAGACCACCTGTTTCCGTCCCAGTCACAATGGCCAGAAGGTTGAATGGGCGGTCCGCTTCAGCGACTGTGAGTTGCTGGTGGACAGAGGCGCAGCCGTGTGCACGAGCTGCTCAAAATTTCAGCACAATCCCATTGCCGCCCGGGGAACAGATAACTTGGTCGCCAGGTGAAAGAACCCTGATGTCCCTTTTCGGAGTTTTTATCTGTCTGCCCGAGAACAATCAAAGTTGAAGGGCTCTGGATTACAAGCAATTGCCTTGTTGGGATTGATTGGAAAGTGCAGCCAGGACAAATGGCTCACTTTGTGAAACGCATCGTCAGCACGGAGACTTTTTGAATTCCTTTCCCCATTATATGAAATCTCAGAGGGTCGTGGTGCGAATTCATCGAGGGTTTTCTCTTCTTTACAGAGCCTCCAGCATTTAATCTGCATGCAAAAAGGTGGTGTTGCCTCTAAAATGGACAAAAATGAATTAACGCCTGAGTCCAAATTTCAGGCTGCAAAGCAAATTCTAAAGATCCACATACCTCCCAGGCAAATACACTTGCACATGCACCTAGTAGGCATAGACATAGGCATGCATACAACAAAGCTGGCCCTCCTGAAGGTCTGTCTTCACATGTACCAGACACCTCTATTGAGTGCTAGACAGCCACAAGTATCCAAAGCCCTTGGCCAGCAGTCCCAGTTAACCACGCAAAGCGATGCCCAACCCTTGACTGAGAGGCTGATTGTTGGAGGGATGCTACTGAACTTTTTGATCTGCATGCTTGAAACGGGAGAAGTCAAGACGCCGGAAGTAAGAGTTCCATATGCTGGCGGTGGTGGAGTTCAGAACTCTCGTTTGTGGGAACATTTTTTTGACGTCGAGAAACGGAGGTGCGCTCTTGTATGGCCCGAAAGTCAGCCTGCACGCTCATCTATCGGACAGCCAGCTGCAGGCAATAGCCAGAAGACCTTCCTAAAAGAGTTCAGTACTGGAAGTACAGTAATAATTCAAGGTCCCTTTGGCGGCTGCGCTGTGAAGTGCACCGTCTTTGGTGCCGATTTCCCTCCCTTCTGCAGATCGGCCGCCACCGCGTCAGCATAGTCACGCTGCACAAGCAAACGAAATGAATAATTCCTAATGTCCTATTCATGCATGGCTTGCCTCCAGACTTGCTTTTCTGCAGACGCCCCCGGCCTATTTTGGCAGAAGAAGCGTGTAAGAATTGATACCCAGGGGAGAGTATCAAGAGGTACACTCCCCTCGTTGTAGCTCACGCATGGCAACAGAGTCCTGTAGAACACATTATGTGGCACGCATGTTAACGCATCACTCGCCTGATTGTCAACGTTTATACACTGCAAAGCAGTTGCATTGCTAGGATGAGAATGCACCAGGTGGAAATGTAGGCCAGCACAATGCCAGTGCAACCAGGTGAAGCATGTCAAGTGCAGATTGACCTCGCAACCCAAACTGGCTTGCTTCGCTTGCACAGTCATTGTCAATTGGTGTCGGATCCGCTCTTGCCTGGCGTCGTTCTTGACTTTGCTTTGGGGCTTGGCTATCCAAGCAAAGTAGCTACCGGTGGCTACAGGGGGATTTGTGACAGCTTAAATTTGGATTTTTCGTGTACACAGTGCCAAAAAAATTGCCTATTTCAGCGAAACGGCGGGGAAAATAATTCCATGCAGCAGTGTGCTGTAGAATACATCCTCTTGCTTACTATGGCGCTATCAGTCAGGACGCATACACTGCAAAGCGGCTGCATCGCTAGGTGCATGTTCCTGTGCATCAAGGCAAGCACTGTGCAACAGACTGTTCACCGTGAACATGCTAACAAATGCAGAAAGGTTGAGGTGTACGGAGGAAGTGGTTGGTCACCTGGTATCCCCTGTTCCTGAGGAACCAGAAGCAGAGAGTGGTGGCGAGTGCCGCCAGCAGGAGCCCGCCGACTAATCCGACGACTAACCCGATGATGGCGCCCTTACTCAGCAGCCCTGTCGAGCTCGCCGCACTGCTCTGCACCTCTGAGCTGTCTGCACAGCTCAGACAACGCAAGTAAATATTTATTAGACTCGTTACATTTTAGAGACCTTTTGGGAGCCACCTGAGCCTCGTTGGTCTTGTGGGCACTCGGTCACTGCCATCTTCACAAACTTCTGATATGTCTGCACTCCGTCAAAACTTTGGCAGTCCTATTAGTAAGTCTCGCAGCGTTTGCTTGCAGTGTTGCGCCCAAGCAGAGGGCCTTCCCACCCCTGTGAAATTTAGGTTTAGGGTTTACAGGGTTTTTTTTCTGCTACCCTTTGTCCCAGTACAGATTCATGCGCTTGCTTCATTCTAGAACGTTGATGTCAATCAATCCTGTTGCTGGTAGCAAGGGGCTCCACGAGTCTGATCGGCAAGAATCTGGCAGACAGAACTCAACAAACATGACAAAAATAATATTACGAAGCCATCCTACCAGCTAGCGTCCTGGGTATGTTTGAGCCACGCAGCCATCGGAGATACCAATGACTAACCTTCATTTATTTTTATTTGTTTTTAGGGTTTTAAGGGATTTACACCATACACATAAACCCTCAACCCTAAAACCCTAAAAATATAGGCAAAAAACTGGCGCGCCTGGTGGCGGCGGCGGTGGCACGTTGTATTGGCCATTGTCGCTGAGTACAGCAAAGGATGTTGGAGCGGTGGGGTCGCTGTACAAGATGTTGCCCGCAGCATCCGTAACGGTCCCTGTATGTGCACAAATTAAAATTTGAATGGCATTGTAATACGGCAAGCAGGAATTTACTGCTAGCCTTGCCCATCGGTCACGCCCAAGATTCAGGCCATGTGCATAGACTGTCACTATGACACTTGCACACCGCTCCATTTCTCCTGAGAAGGCTGTATATCAATGGACCTCTGCATGCTGATGCTTGAATTTTAAAAAGCCCAAAATTGCCGCCGGAAACAAGCTGCCATCCGAATGCAACGCACTGCTGGTCCCGCCATTCATATTCTGGGAAGAATGTGTCCAGAAGCTGCAGCATGTCTGCAGACGTCTTTGCCTCTATTGGCAGGAATCGTTTGTAATTTAGATTGTAATAATGTCCAGAAGCACTTTAGCTGCGCGCACCTGACTTGATGACGACGCTGAAAGAGCCGGCCCCCGGGGTGACGGCGAGCCACACAAAGTAGTCATCGGTGTGCTGCACCGGGATCACCTCGAACACCGAGCCGCCCGTGACTATGAGATCCTCCGCCGAGAAGCTGTCCACTGCAGTGCAGCAGCACTGATTTGAGAAAGAGCAGGCATCTTCTCACTAGTGACGGTGGTAAATGCTGTAGCCGGGCATGCGTGAGCAACATAGCCCAGAAGTCAATGTCATGCATTGGGCATCTATGCACTCTTGAAACGTCCTCTCGAAACTGCACTGGGAATAACAGAAAATTCAAAAAGTTTTGATATCCTGCCCCCAGCATCTGGCCCGTGCGCAGGCATGTCATAAGCTAAAGGGCCTTGCTGGGAAAACAATTTGAAACGCTGGGAAGCAAAGTCGGCAACAAGCAAACTGTGCTACAAAGGGCTATCATGCATTGTTAAGAGGCGGAATTCCAGGCAGCTCAGCAGGAAAGGACGCACCGTGCTTGCTGAAGTTGAACAGCATCAGAACAAACAGCGTGGTCTCGTTCGCGAGCAGATTTCTGCGTCGCGTTACACCATCGGCCGGGGAGCCGAAGCGCTCGGAGACCTTAGTCATGGTGACTACGGGGCGAGTCGCGTCAAAGGTGACTGACGCCAGATGTCCTTCACAGCCGTCGCCAGCGAATGCCAATTGAGTTGTCAGTATCGGCGGCTGCTGCCCCGCTGCTGGGTAAGCGGCAGACAGAGGGAACTGCGCAGATTGCAAACACCCTCCATCAGTAGATCAAGCTGACATATTTTTAGTGGCTTAAACTCTCGGTGTGAAGCCTATAATTGCCTTACATGCTGTCATTGGCAGGTGCAAGACCACCCCTGAATGACCCTTTATCTGCTCATTGTTCCAAGCAGGTCTTCTCAAATGACAAGAAATGTGCACCTTGGTGGAAGTGTGCACCACAGCAGCAATGCCTAGGTGTCCAGAAGCACCCAGGAAATAGTATGCATGGAGACAGGAATGGATAACAGTGATAGCAAGGGTCATCAAGGCGCACGTAGAGGGTGCCGAAGTAGGTTTTAGCGTCCTGCGAGGCAAGAAAACTGGCGGGGGTTTGGAAGCCCTGAGTGAGCGCGTCAAATGAGGCGTCCCCTCCCGCCAGGCTCAGCAGGCAACCGGGCGCGCACTCCTGCGCTGTAAACGGCTCCGGGAATTTGAGTTCAAATTTCACGGCGCTCTGAGATGTGACGGCCGGTCCGGCGTAGGCCGGGCAGTTTGGCTGCGGCGCCGGCTTCGGTGCAGGCCTGCAGCATTATGAAAGGCCTCACTTTAGCTCTGCAATTCAAGGGTCTTGCTAAATTAAGGATGTCCGCTCAGCACCCTGGTAACCGGTAATCTCAATCAATGAGTCAGCGCTCACAAAACCTATAAACTTGCCTACATATGACGCGGGGGCTGGTAACATGTCCAGTACAGCTCCGCTGGAAAGGTTCTGGCAAGCATGACCAAAATACTACAGTTTTCTGAACATTGCTGAGCTGTGGCAGGAAATTTTCCTAACTGCACATAATGGTGCAACCAAGGGACTGTGCGCACCAGGGCAGCACGGCCGGGGCCGGGGCGGGCACCGGCGCCGGCCGTGGCGCGTGTCTCGGCGCCAGATACGGCATCGGCGCCGGAGCCAGAAGAGGCGCGTGCACCGGCGCCAGTTTAGGCACCGGTGCCGGTGCCAAAACTTGAACGGGGGCCGGTGCTAGAATAGAAACCGGAGCCGGAGCGGGAGCCAGAACTGGCACCGGTGCCGGCGCCAGAACAGGCTCCGGAGCGGGAGCCAGAACGGGCGCGGCCTCGGCCCACGGCGCCGGCGCAAATGCCGGGGCGGCGGCCGGCGCGGCGGCTGCCGTGTCGGCTAATGCGACGAGCGCCACGAGGAGCTCGTAGAGGTACTGAGCGCGGTCGCAGTCGTCCTTCGCTGCGAATTCGGCTGTTGTCGGATATGTCAGGTTTGTAGGCATCCCTGCGTGGCATAAACACTCTCAATCTGGCGAGTCCAACAAGAGATAGTAAATTGGTAGCCTGTTGAGTGCAGCTTGACCACAGACGCACCTTGCCGAGTGGCAGGACACGCATGTAATGATAATGATAATAAAGACACTCATCAACCTGTAGCTGAGACAGCATTTGCAAGCAAACAGCATTTTGTTGCGGTAGGTTATGAATTTAGAGGAGGGCGCGCACTGTCGAGCATGGCTGTCTTCATGGCAGCTTCCTTGGGTCCCCACTGGCTCATGACCTGGGGGATCGCGCCATTCAGAAGTGCCTCAAGGTCAACGCAGGGCGGGCCTGCAAACGCACTCACAAAAGCCTTGAGTGAAACCTGAGTCTCTTTTTGTCAATTCTGCATCTGGTGAGCTGAAATTGTTGTGTGTCGCACAACTACCGATGCTGTAGCAGAGCCCTCGAAAAGTTGGGAAATCATTAATGTAATGGATAGATTATGAGTGCAGCTCAATTGTCAGGCAGTGGGGAAGGGGAGTAATTCACCTGGTCCAATGACCTCAGGCTGAGGTCCCATCGCAGGGACGGGAGTTTCAAAATCGTATGGCGACCCGAGGGGCCTTGGCGCAGGGCCAGGGGAGATAACCTGCGGCCACTCGCGGATCTTTCAGGCGCCTTCGCCTATTTTGGCAGCATCAGCTATCTAGCAAATACTTTCAAGCTTGACCATACGAAAATTTTTCTTGCATTACATATAGCATGTGGGTTCTTTTTCATGCTGATCAATCAATGCATCCTTCCTTAATACAGAGTACTATCTTCCCTGCATGCAAGGCGACCTCTTGAGGGCCAGCAGTGAGATTTTCTGGTGTTGATATTCACCTCATCTATAGTCATCGGCCGCTCGTCGCTCGGTGCCAGAACAGGCGCGAGAATTGGGGCGGCAGTGGGTATGTATTCTTTGTAGTAATCTGCGGCGAATGTGAGCGAAGGGCCGCTGGCTGGTGCAGGAACTGGAGCCGCCATGAGGGCAGGGTCCGCCTGAATGAGCGCGAAGCTGCGAGGCATGCAGGGATTTGTCAGCATGACTCATCCAGTCATCAGCATGACTCCTTCAGTCGCGTGTCATCAGTTGCAGTGAGTCAAACAATGTTCCTCCTTCAGTCACATGTCATCGGCTGCAGCCAAGTAAGGGCTAAGCTAATGCCTGAATCTTGGATCTCAGATTTGGCGGCCAGGTGTTCATCTGCAGGTGGGCACAGTTTACTATTTCCTGCATTTCTGAAAACAGGTACATGGTGATCACTGAACATGCCTACATGACATAATTGGCGTCAGAAAGAGTGCCAGATTTACTTTCAAATGTTGAAAGTTCTCAAAAATCCCACCTCATACTTTCTGGCTCCTTGCTGGGCACCGGGGCAGGCGCCAGAACAGGCGCGGCTGCTGTGGCAGCTTCTGGTGCAAACACGGGCGTGTCTGATGACATAGTGTATGACTCATCCGCTGACGGCGCACCCGCCGCTGACGCCATGGGCGCGCTTGCTGGGGAGCCCGATGAGGTAATGAATGACTCATACTCCACAGAAGCTTCCGGCGCAGGTGCCGGCGTGGCAGCAGAATATTCCGACGATGTGATGAATATCTTATCTTGCTTGGAAGCTTCAGGCGCAGGTGTCGGCGCGGCTGCTGTATAGGTCGATGACATCATCGATGAGTCATCCTGCACAGAGATTTCTGGTGCGGATGCCGGTGAAGTTGCAGGAAAGCCCGTTGCATAGATGAACATCTCATTGTTGGTTGATGACCCAGGAGACAATGCCGGCGAACTGGCGGGCGAGGCTGCTGAGTCAGCAGGGGCTGACTCATCGGCAAGGAGTGACTCCGGTGCTGGCATGGGGGACGGTGCTGGCGAGCTGGCGGGAGTGCCAGGTGAGTCAGTGGATGAGTCAGCGGCAATGGAAATCTCCGGTGCTGCCACCGGCGCCGCTGCCGGCGCGGCCGCAGGGACTGTTGCTCCGGGCGGGAATGGGTAGATCTGCATAAATCCACATGTTACATTGACATCACCTATCCAGAGAGCGCTCAGCCTGCTGATAAATCTGGGAACAGAGCCTCTCAGCAGCAAAGCATGGAGGGAATCTTTTCTGAGCGAGCTTGCTTGCTGCTGGCAGACAGGACACTGGCCACGAGTGGAACCAGGAGAAAGAGCAAGCTGCATGCATGCGCGCATGCAGAGGCCACCCCCACAGGAGCAGTCGTTTGAAGCACAGGTCCAGAAGGCTCTACGATGCAGGAAATGTTTGAAGAGGATGAGTCATTGGTGAGTCACCTCTATGGCGGCCACGGCTGCATTGCTGCTCTCCTGCCCCTGGAAGGTCAACACGAGGGTGCCGCTCTTGTCGACTGCCACTGGCAAATGACGCCTCACCGCTGTGAACCGCTGCTCGCCTGCAAATGCAATCCACCGAAAAAGCATCAATAAACACGAAACCTATCACAAACCCTAAAAAATTTCGAAACAACATTTGTTGCTCTGGTCCTAGCTCTCAACCCTGATCCCCCAAGAACAAACTGAGTCTTTTGCTAAGGCACAGCAACACTGTTGACTGGTCTGCCAAGTGTCTGATATGACTGATTTAGCCTCTTGGGTGCAGGGCTCTGAGGACATTGATATTATTATTACTTAATTATTAGTATATAATTATTATTACTATTGTTACACGCTTTTCCTGCCAGAAGCAAGGTGCGTCTGCAGAAAAGCTGCAGTAAAGGCTGCCAAAATCCCACCTCTTGATTTGCCATTCCACAATTTGTAAGGACAACCGTCGTCACACTACGGGCTTGCGAGTCTTTGACCGCTACTTGCTGCGCATTAACACTACCAAGGTTGGAACAAGCTCAGATGTCGGAATAAGGTTTTCTGGTACAAACAGGTGCAGACCTGCTTCCTGGAAGGTGTCGAAGTTTGACAGGGCTGCCTGGCTGTTGGCGGCCACGTCAAAAACCCGCTGCCCCACAGCTGTCGCGCTCAGCTCTGCAGCAATCAGCAGACACAAATGGTACATTCATACAATCCCCGCGGCAACAAAAGAGAGAGAAGAATCAAAAGCAAATGCAAGCAGCAATAGACTCATTATTCCAAAAGCTCATCGTCCCAAGTCGTTTTTCACCCATTCAGTAGCAGGGCGCTGCAGGCTAGGCCAGGCGGTGTGCAGTGCTTTGCAACATAATAACGTCTCTCGGATCGCAGTGAGTCAGCATTGACCCGATCTTGCCCCTTGGACTCAGTCAGTGAGACTCTGTGAAACATCGTGTAAATTGCCAGTCGAACAAATAAGCCGTGACAAGGCAGGACAGTGCCCACCGAGCCCGGCTGAACATACTTGATAGTTTCGGACAGAAGCAACACTCTGCGGGTCACACCAGCATGCAGATTACTACGAAAGTAAGCGGCTTTGTATGCGATCAGAGATGGGCTCACCCCAAGCCTGGCCTTCACTAGCGTCTAAATATGCTTGTTGTGTTGGTGGCTTCATTCTTGTTCAATAGTTATAGCGCACACACCGGCAAAGTGCAGAACAGCCACGTAGTCAGTGGATGGCGCGAGGCCGTCACTCTTGCCAAAGATGTATCCAAACTCTGGCGCCGCATGAGAGTCCTGGTAGATCGCATCTGCGCCGTCCTCAGCCCCTTCGATGGCCGCCGTGGCTGCCAGGCGACCCTCACCTGATGACACAATCAGATTGCTTCTGAACTTAAACAGTCCCCGTCAAAGAAACTAAAAGCCACGTGGGTGTTGTTTCAGGCCTCCTGGAGTCCTGACACGGCACGCACGAAAGCCCTGCGCTGTGCAGATGGGCAATCGAGTAGGATTTAGGAACTCTTCCAACGCAAATATATGTAGGTACGGCGTTGCGCGCTTTTCCGTGCTAGAAAATAGCAGATGTCTTGACGTCCAAAGCATGCAAGAGGCAGGCCTAGGAAGGTTGCATTTGTCCTTGATGCATGTGTCAAAGCCTGCTGCGCTATGGGCAGCATGGCTGCCAGCTGGCTGGGGACATTCCTCTCGGAGCCAATGCAATCCAGGAAAACTCAGGGTTTACCCTGCAATATACACCCAAGGCAGGAGAGGAATAATCGAGAGGATGCTGCAGCGCACCTAGCCCTAAGGGCTGGAACAAGCGTGTGATGCAAATAACAATTGTACCCCCAGAATCTACATCCCTCAGGAAAAACTAGAAGCATGCAGAGGGTGATCGCGCGAGAGGTGAAAGTACCGATGAAGCCGCTGTCGGCTGCCCAGACATTGCCGGCTGCATCGGTGAAGCTGTCGGCGCTGCCTGAGTTGATGCGCACCAGCGCCGGCAGAAGCACCTCTATACCCGCCACTGTTGCCTGCGCATGGGTCATTAGCAAATTGAAATAAGTTCGTTCTGCTCTGGCATCACCCAAAGAACACGGGACAGCATTGAGGCCCTGCACTTCAGGCCGCCAGACCGCCATTCACAGATTTGCATACATATCAATGCAGCCCTCCTCATCAAAAGAATTAGTTGTGGGTCCATTTTGTAAATCCACGCCTTGTAACACCGGTTGCAACATTCAAACTTGAGGAGGCAATGGTCTCTGTGATGCACAGGCTTTGAGGAAGCATGGTGTGTCACGCATCAGTACAAGGAGATGATTCCATGCCATTCCCCCCTCTCATCCTTTTTACACAGCGCATCAGTATTGCAAAGGCAGTCACACACTTGATACGCAGTGGCCGCAAAGACAATTTTCAGAGCCTCAATATTTTTGGAGGTAGAAATCATTTTTTGACCCTTTGTAAACAATAAGAATTTATGTTTCGGGGAAGTATCAGGCCGAGTACGGTAGTCTTGAAATATAGAGTAATGTGCTTACCTGATTGGCAGTAGCCACGAAGACAATGGTGAGCAGGCCGTCTTCGCCGATCGTGACAGGGAACTTCTTTACCACGGCAACATCCTTGGCGCCTGCAGCAACGCAGCACCCCTGGCTCAAATTTCTGCTGGGCGCTCTTCAAACATCATAGAATTTCATTCTTTAGGGACTGCTCTGTAAATGCTCTGCAAAGCATTTTGAGCGTTGTACCACCAGTGGGTTCTATCATGATTTCGTTTTATGTGCATCAAAGGCGCTCTGATGGTCTTTCACCTTTGTGCAAGGGCCGCGTGTGAAACGTACCAAAGCTACATGCTCACAGGGAACCCTCTCTGTGAGAAACTTGTCAATCCCTGCTGTCTGAAAGCCCAGAGGTTGGATAAACCGGGAGCAAGTTCAAAGAAAATGGCTCACCGGCGTCTGCGATGATGTCATAATCAGGCAGCACAGCCTGATCATTGACGATGACGGTGAAGACACGCTGGCCGACAGTCTCAAAGTAGAGCTCTGCAAAGTGCAGCGCTAGAGTGTAAGTCTGTCCTGCCACCTGCGCACAGCACGGCATGCATATGTGATTCTGCCCAAAATAATTGTGTCTTAGATTGTTGCCAATCCCTGACCCGCGGCTAGCAGCACATGCGGCAAAGTTTCCACGATTATTCTTAGATGGCAGGCTGAGCTTTAAAAACGGCCATAGAGTGGATTGTTCAAGGGAACAGAGCATGGTGGCAGCCTCTACGCAATCATTCAATAGGCAATCATTCAGTAAACGTTACCTGTTTGGCCACGATGTATGTAATGCAATTGGAGGAACACTCAGGCAAGATTGCGAGTGGCGTAAACAGGCACAAGGTCGAAGGGCTCCACCAGTGGTCCCACAACAAAGACAGATCCTTCAGACAAGCAGTGCTGACTCTGATGTGGACAATTATTGCTGGGAGATCAAAGGGTGCTAGAGTGAAGCACCAGGCCGTCAGCTGCCCCGAAGCTGTAGTGGAAGCTTCCTCCGATGCGGTTGGTGTCATAGACGACATCAGCGCTGTCAGCATCCTTATCTATGTGCGCGCTTATCGCCTCAACTCCCCCGCCTGCAAACATAATCACCCTTAGGTCCTCCTACTGATGGCCCCCCTTATAAAACTCGATTATTAAACAACTTTCTGCAGGGCTTTCCCGCATGCTAAAAAGCTATTATTTTGGGATCCCGCAACCTAAAAATCGGCCAACTTTACCAGGGGCTTTTGGGCTGCAAGATAGTTATTTTATGTTCCACGCAGACAACTTCCCGCGCCCTCAAAACCTTTTATTAAACGTCCCGCAAGGTCAATTTATTGGGGTTTTTAGTTTGAGCACTTATTCCATTTTCTTCTTAGGAAGCCTGATTGCAACTCTGCAGATCAAAATTCTCGCTGCTGATGAGAGATAGTTTCCCTGGGCATAAGTACAATTCACTCAAGGCAACTCCCATGTGAAGAGCAGCCTTCATATCTGGTCTGCTCTATCAACAAGCTCTGAATGGGTTGGCTGCAAGTAGACTGGATGTGAGCGACAGAACAGGGAGGAGAGGAATGTGACACTTCTGTAGCTGAATGCAGTCATACTGGATCAGAGAAGGGGCAGTAATGGGCGCAGAAGGGTGCTCAAACCTCTGTAGTTGGAGTCTGGGGACCAGGCATTGCCGGCTGCATCCGTGTAAGCGGCAGCGCCTGTGTTGCCTGTGTCAAGCCTGATCACTGCCGGGTGATATCCTGCGAACAGGCAAACAAGCTCCTTTAAGGGGGAAAAAAACATCGTTCATCAAGGCTTTGCTGTTATATCTGACATTTAAACGGGTGGCTGAGAGGCCGGCAGGAGGCCGGTCTGGATAGTGACAGGCGCAAGTGAGCGCAAGCGGACGTCATACAAGTGTCTCTTGTGCAGTCGAGAAGCAGAGACCGGATTGATACCGGAGATTATTGGTGTGAGTATTTGTGTTCACCTGCAAGTGCTGCTGGAAGGGCGAGGAGCAGCAGCAGGCCTGCTCTGTGGGCAAGGGATGCCTTCTGCCTACTGTGTCCTGGCATGTCTGGTATCCACTTTCAGGATGCCTTCTGTGCTGCATCACACCAACCATGTTAAGAGTTGTGTCGAAGAGGTCATCAGGAAACAAATTTACTTGAACCGTGGATTGGACATGCTCGACATGCCCAATTGCCTGTCGTTTGGGAAAAGGTTGGGACATCGCGCACCTGTCTCTGGAGTCAACCTTTTGGATGAAAACTTTATTAAATTCTGTTTCATTGCTATCCCTTTAGAACAGATCTGCACAAGGTACGGTAGTAGAGCCGTGCACACCTGATGATTCTCGAAGGGGTCAGTTGTGGTCGCCGTCGGTCACACTGGTTATTGCCGGCAACGTTGATGGAGTCTTAGAAGTATAACAATCCGCCTCGCCCGGGAATCGAAACGACTCACCGTGAGGATAACGGTTTCACTGGCACATGTCCCAGGGATGCCGCAAACTTCCGGAACGAATAACTTCTAGAATACAGCCTTGGATTCTTCGTGTGTTGTCCAAAATGTCCCTGGACGCCTCATTTCATACTTAGTGGCTGGGCGGGTGAACGATGCCGATGCGTTGCGACTCAAAGCAAGAGGCACGCCCAGGACAGCGACAACGATTCCACGTGATGTCACGTGCATGGTTGACTTGAAGATGTCAAAGTGTTGCATGTCTGAAGCATTAATTAAACTTAAATTACATTTCTGATACTGCAAACAACCGTTGAAGCTTTGTCTGCACTTCCTATGGTTGTTTCACGGTGACCATATTTAGTGTCAAAGGCAGTATAGCATGGCAACACCAGCAGGCCTAGGCCTAGGCCGAACATAAAAATCATCATGAGATCACGAAAATTAAGCATCCCTTCGCAGGAGGAAAGAGCATGCTTGGCATCCTTGAGATCAGGCTGCAAGATTTAGTCGATAATTGTGCAGAACGCAGTATGCTGAACTTGTAAGGCATCTCAATTGCATCAGCACGCTGTGTGCACTTCTTCCTATAGGCTCTCCAAATTTATCCCCTGAAGATCTCCCAGTAGTACTGACAATCGTCTTCTTCATGCTGCTGTGAGAGGCATATAATGCAAAGCAACAATTTACCAGTCATAATTGAAAATGCGTCTCAACCCATTATCCTTCGAAGAAAGCAGGTGCAGCTAACAGAACGCCAAATGACGTCCAGAGATCAAGCTGTGACACAACATGTATGACTGGTCCAGCAGTTATGAATCGCATTGTCCGCAGACAAAGAGGCCGACTTTTAACTGACGCATGTGATATCCTGTATCAGATGCACTACAGCTCTCACGCCCCTATATCTCAATCCACTTCAAAAAACGCATACTGCACTTTAAGGTCAAGCTTTTACTTCAATGCACAGCACACGCAAAGATCCACAGGCGTGATTGCAACAAAAACATGCGAAGCCGCTTTCCAAAGAAGCAGGTACAGATTTTGACAGGGAATGACATGGGAGCAGGCAGAGGCAACGCCTCAGGCCCGATCTTCCTTCCAGAACACAACGCCCCTCGCCCTGAATGATGCTCCCAGCGGAGTGAACACTCAGACTGCATAGCCGCGCCCTACAGAGGGCCTCAAGACGGCATGCAGAGTCCACGAGAGGGACCGCCTCAGAATGTATACCCAAACCGGCTGAGGGGAGGAATCACAAGGGCTCCTGAGATTGCTCTTATTGGGAACAAGAAATCCACGCAGCGGAGGGAACGCCTCGGGCACGGTGGTGACTCCGGCAGAGGGAACGCTCAATCCGCATGCCAAGTCCATCAGTGGGAACGTTAGCGCCTCAATCTTTGTGCAGAGCTCTCGATTCCTGCAACGGATCTCCTGATGGAAAGATGTACCTGGCGGATGGGACGCCTCACTCTGGCGATGACTGTGCGTATGGCAGGGAACGCCTCAGAACTTGATCCCCCGCAGAGGAAACGCCGCGATCAGGCGATGGAGTGAATGACACCGCCCTCGACACGCATTCCGGCGGAGGGAACACCTCAGGCTGCCAGGCAGCGCAGCGCGTGGGGAGGGAGCGCCTCATAACCCAAGCGCAGCTGAGAGAACGCCTCGCACCAGATGCACAATTCGGCGGAGGGAACGCCAAGTCAGACGATGGAGTGGATGATGCCGCCCTCGACGCGCTGCGCGGATCCGTTGATGCCAGAAGCCGCGGCCGAGGCCAGGAACACCGCCGCAGACGCGACCTCCTCCGGCCGCAGGAAACGGCGCAGCAGCGACCCCGGCTCCGTTTGGGTGAAATATGCCTTCGCCTCTTCCTCGTTGCTGCGCCCTGCAAAAGCAGGGCATTTTCAAATCTGAGCTCCTTGTCCTTGACCTGGAGTTTGGAGCTCATATGCTCCAGGAAGGAAGTGTGAATATAAGATGCAGCTTCAATTGGAGCAACCTCTGAGAAAGCACAGGGTTCAGAGAAGATATCTTCATGGATCCCACAGCTGAGACAGACACAGCATCAAGAAAATTGATACAGCTCGGCTCTGTCAGCACCCGAGCACCCACTTCAACAAGACCCAGAATACAAGGCAGCAGCACAACGCACAACTGCGTGCAGCGGCCCTCTTGCCGTGCCCAAATGGCAAAGCATAGAAAGGGACATGGGAACAACCCTTGGTAGAACACAGAAAGGAACAAAGGATCCCCCAGCAACGGGGAGCCCTTCCAATGATCGACCGCGCAGCAGCTTCCCGCCAGCACACACCAGCCCTGCAGCACCTACAAATCAGTGTGTCCTTGTTGAAAGATGAAGTGGCGCACCAGTCTTTGCAGCAATGCCGGCAATGTATTTCTCGACTCCCTCGGTCCAGGTGGGCCCCACAAGCAGGCTGTTGACCGTCACTTCTGTCCCGGCACAGAGTTGCGCCAGACCGCGCGCGAGGCCGATCTGAGCCGTCTTGGTAGCGCTGTAGTGCAGCATGCTGGGGATTGCGCGCACTCCCGCCTCGCTGGAAACCAAGATGATCCGGCCCTGCAAGCAGGCGAATCAGACATTGATTAAAATGGCGGGATAGGGCAGTACTGTGCAAGAGGCCCGATGCATGTGTGGGAATCCCAGAAGGGTGCAGCCTTGCAGAGAGGCACAGCCAAACCACTAAAGCTCACACAAATGCTCTGCAGTATTTTGGCAGAATGCAGCCCTGCAAAAGGAGGAGTAAAAACGGTCAAAGGTTGTAAAAAAGAACAGTGTTGGGGAGAGTCTAAGTTGTCTTTGCATGCGCACTTGCGCACTTTGGCCCTTGCCAGACTCAACATCCTCCCTGTATTGCTGCAAGAGGCAGTGCAGAGCATTGACGCAAATCGCTCAGGTTTGTCAGCCATGGTGGTGGTCTGCTGTCAGAGTGCAGAACTGGGCTCTCCTGCTGTGGCCCTGCCCACGAGTAATGCTCCCCTGGTACTGAAACACCAAACATGAAAACCACTAGTAAAGGTATCTAGTTCGTGCGCTTTGATGCCCAACCTGCCCTTAAGTCTTCTTGATGGTGGGCAAGACAAAGCTGAACTTCACCTGGTTGCGCTTCAGCATCGGCTCTAGGAAATGCCGGCACAGGCGGACGTTGGAAAAGAAGTTGACGTCGAAGGTGTGCTGCCACTCCTCGTCGGTGATGTCCCAGAAGTCCTTCACGGCAAAGATGCCAACGTTGTTGACCAGCACATCCAGCGGCCGCTGCAAGGCGTCCACCGCATCGCAGAACGCCTTGGCCCCCTCCTTGGAGCCAACGTCACCAGCGATGCCAATCAAGTGAGCGGATGCGTGCTTCGCCTGCATACAGATCAACCTTGTTATGCCACATCGTATAACACCAAGTCCACTATGAATCACACAGAAAAAATCCAAGCCCACCTTAATCTCTTTAATAGTGCTTTGGATGGACTCCTCGCTCCTGCCATTTATTACAACAAGTGCCCCGGTCTGAGCAAATTTCAGGGCCATCGCCTTGCCGATGCCAGACGTGCTGCCCGTCACCACAACGAGTTTGTCCTGAAGATCAAGATCCATATCGCACCAGCTGAATGGAGAGGCTTGCCGATTGACAGTATTGTTTGGATTCGCTGTCAATTATTTCATGTTCATGGCAATGCTTTGATCTGCCGTAATGGGACCCGGCTTCCAGCTTCCAAGCAGCTACATTAGCATATGATAGAACCTGCCGTGACCTCCCTTTTGGCTGCTTTAGGTCAATCTGTAGTGTGAGTGATTGATTGGTTTGCTGGGATGGCAATCCGGCTTTTAATTCGATTATGCCGGGTATAGAATTACGGTAGGAAAGAACCGTCACCCAATGCCACTGGCAGATGATGATCATGTAATATGACTGTCAGCTAGAGCCTGCTGTGCAGTCTAGGAGCCTTGCCAATAAGTGAAAGACGGCTTCTCGTGCTTTGAATTGAGCATCCCCTCAATAGGAAGGAGTGCCATGCATAGGACCAGCGGTATTTTGAGATTGACCAGAGTTCAAAGCCAACGGAATACAACTCTTATCCTGGCAGGGATCTCAATTCAATTTGGGGAGCCAAACACACAGAAACTTATATTTCTGGAGTCTATACACTTCAAAACTATTCAACATTATAGAGGTCATCACAAAACAGGCAACAAATAGCATTGCATGGCTTGCAGACTCTCCTAAGTTGCCCTGAACCTAGTAACATGAAGAAAGCATGTGCCAATGTGAAATAAAACCCAAATATATTGCTTCTAAGCATGTCATCACGGTGCCTTCAAGGATGTCTTCTGAGTGACCGAATCAGCAAAGGCCACAATCTTCGGCGGTGACCCTTGTCCTGATTTACCACCGGCCTCTCCGCTGCCCTTGTGTCTCTGGTACCAGATCACAAATGCCCGCTCAGATAATCTGCTCAATGATCAAAGCAGGAGACACTGAATGCTTGAATTTCAGTGCGAGCACCAAAGCAGGAAGGAAGGTCTGCCCCGCCGTGTGAAAACTCACTGTATCTAAAATGCTGCCATGCATGCATGCCGCCAGTGTGACATGAGACATCACTGCAACACTCTTGAAAGCTTCAAGGCTTTGAAGGGCATGTCTCAGACATCGAATGTTTCCAGGAGATAGCTCACTTGCCACGTCCAGACTAATGACGATGACCCAGTATCCCTGGATCCATGAAAAGCTAAAATTAAGGCAGCATTGCCAGTTTGCATACCTGATAGGACTTCATATGACGCAGGATTGCACGCCGCGCAACAACGGCGACGAGAGCCAGCAGGAAGCCCATGACGAGACCGACGACTAATCCGATGACTGCGCCGCGACTCAGCCGCGCCCCCGCCATGGCCGCGAGAATGCTGCTGGATCCGGTGGAGTTCCCTCCAGCTGCCGAAAAAGAGCCAGAATCGTTACCATCTGCTGCAAGTTATTTCAAAATGTGTGACACATGCTGCACATTCCATCTTTGAGACGGGGCTGTACACAAAGGCACACCCTGGGCATGCCCAGGAGCTTCACAGCTCTAGAAGCAAGGGGAAAGGCATGTGCAGTTCTGCTTCTCCAAGATTTTGCACTTGGATCTCGTGCAGCTGCAGCTTGTCAAATATCAGTGTGGACCAGTGTCTAATGTGATAAATGCCGGTGTATTTATCACATTAGATTTGTAATCTGAAGCTTGCAGTCAAGCTGGCAATCACCTGGGACGGGTATTGTGTACTGCCCATTGTCGCTGTCAACTCCGAAGATTTCTGGCGAGGTGGGGTCGGAGTACAGAACGTTCCCTGCCGCATCCTGTACCTTGCCTGCGCCACAGCACCTCGGCTGTTCTTCATGCCCGACAATGACTAATCATTACTCACTGGTTAGAAACTTGAACAGTGTTCTTGGTCTGTCTAGCATGTGCAGAGTCATGTCATGTCATGCTCAAGCCCACGTTGAATCTTTTACTGGTAGTACCTCAATGAAATTTGGCATCTAATTGTAATGGAGAATTTGCGGCAGCACTCACCCAAGGCACTGCGCTGTCTCGCGTCACCAGTATCAGGATTCTAATCCTCGGTTAATTAAATATATATTTTAAAATTTAGGGTTTGTGGTTATTGGTTTGAACCCCAAACCCTAATGTTAAATAATAATCATTAAAAAGACATCTATTCATGGAGGCTTGCCTGGGCGGATGGCAATGCTGAAGGAGCCGGTGCCGGAGATGACAGCAACCCAGACAAAGTACTGTGTGGTATTAGTGTTGGGCACAGTCAGCACCTCGCTGACAGCGCCGCCCCTCACGATGACATCATCCGCGCCGAAGCTCGCCACTGCAGACCAGCGCTGTCAGATTACTAATGAATTATTCGTTATCACTATGTGGTACTTTACTGGCCAGTCTGCATCCTTCTGGCAATCCCAACACAGAAGGCCACGCTTGCACAGAAAGGCTTTGAGAACTCTGCTATTGGTGCCTCGGCCATATTGACCTGTGGCGCGCGAGCCCCTCCCTCTTGAAAAAGTACATGTTGTCCCAGGGCAGGCACAGATTCATCTTGTGAACCAAAACACACAGCCTCCTTCGTATTCTCGAGCAAAAAAAAGGGAAATTTTTTGTTGTCTATGTTTATTAAAGATTTGATTGGGAGGATGAACTCACTGGGCTTGCTGAAGTTGAAGAGCATGAGGATGTAGAGTTGCTGGCTTCCGGTAGCTTCCATCAGGCGCCTCCGGATCTTTGTGTTGTTGTCCGGTTCGCCGAAGCGCTCAGAGACCTTAGTAATTGAGCATGTGGGGTGCACTGAGTCGTAGGTGACGTCAGCAAGGCGGGTCGCTGATGTCATGTCGCATGGGTTGCTGATGTAATCTATGCATGCGTCCAGCTGGTCGTCCATGACCAGCTCCATTTGCTGTAGCTGGTTCTGCTGGTTGAAATGCGTCGCAGCAAAAGGGAACTGCACCATAAAAAAGTATTTGGCAATTGGGCTCACTCACTGATGGCTGAAAAATTCCCTTTGAAATGCACATGATTCTCGACAATGTTCAGCCAATGCAGGATTTAAGCATGCTTGCCAGATGCTACCAGTGCTTTTTGAAAGGGGTGGATTCAACACACTGCTTACCTGGCAGACAACGATGACATAAGAATTAGCCAATACTCCCAGGCTTTACACTGAGCCAAGGTTCCCAAGGGAAAACAATGAGATGAGTTGATCAGGCTTCCCATGGGTAAATGATGAGAGGAAGCATCAAACTTCCCAAGGGAAATCAAACACGAAAAAAAGACTTATCCTGAACGGTAAATGGTAAAAGAGAGCGAGCTCACATAGAAGAAGGTGGTGTAGGTTCGGCGGTCATCACTCGGCTCGAAGACAACGCCGCGTGAGATCGGCCACCCCTCCTCAGCCGGGTCAAAGGAAGCTTCCCCGCAGCCGAGCCTCATCAGGCAACTGGGCGCACACTCTGGCGCATCGAAAGGCTCGTCATACCTGGCATGCAAATAGACCAGAATTTCGAGCTTGAACCCTGATGGTTGATCCTCTCACTTTCTTTTCTAAAGTCTGCTACTAATGACTGGAGGTGGGCCAGCAAATTGGGCGGATGAAGGTGTCCACGATCACAGTCAATTGGGTCTTGGCTGGTGTGTAACAGATCAGCCAAATGTCAATCTGTGGCAATCTGAAATGAACCGTGTACATGCACACACACATTGCCTCTGCGCAGGGAAAGCATGCAGTTTGACAGCTTCAGCAATCCGTTGGCCACATATGAAATATACATGTGCTACTGATAATAAGACCTGTGCAGATTGTTGAAAAGCATTACCTGAGCTCCACCCGCACGATGCCAAGTGATGTGATCTCTGGGCCCGAGTATGCCGGCACCGGGAAATGGGGGCACTGTGAACCGCCGTCATCCTGCGGCCCCGATGGCCTGCATGCATTCCAATAAAGAAGAGTGACATAAAACATAGCTATTATCCTCTCATTCTCAGCTGCTCTGGATGGCGATTTCTTGGCATTATGCAAGCTTGGTCGGTTACAGTTTGTGTGGTGAAGAGCTCTTAGTAGATTTACATGCACCAGTAAGAAGCGGTGGCTCGCTATGCCACTATGACTCATCAAGATGGAATCTGCTTCCTTGTGGCTCACTGGTCCATTGGAATTCTCAAGGATGCAACAGCATTAGCATTGGCATATACTAACATATGCCAACAGAAATGAAAATGCTGTCCACACTCCACTTTTTCGGGAACATCGGTTGAAGAATGCTCCTAAAGAAGATTATAGTATATCTAAGACAGAGAACCGGGCTTCACCCGGGTGCAGGAGCCTCAAGTCCAGATGGTGCTGTGGCAGGAGCTTTGTCGCCGGTACCCTGAGGGGGATTAATAATGGGCGGTTCTGCCGGGGGAATAACCTGTGGAAGCCCGTCCGGGGCCGGCACAGGGGCGGGGGTTTGGGGGTCTGCCCCTGTACCGGGGGGCACCATATCGTCCAGAATGTCGTTCAGGAGCCCAATCCTTCTCATGTACTGCCTTCTGGCATTCTGAAGGTCCTGCAACTCTTGGCATGGGTCGCCAAAGGCCACCTCCCTCTCAAACACCCAAGGGACCAGGAATGCATAGTCCTCGTCTTCGAGTGTCCAACCTGCAGGTACCACCGGTTCTCACTCTTAGTTGCACTGAATTTTGAACGAAATGCAGACATACGAGAAGTTTGTGATATGGAGATGGGCAGTGACAGACTGCTACGCGACCAATGAGCCTCAGGTGGCTCCCAAAGGGTCTCTACAATGCGATGATACTAATATTAGCTTAGTTGCACTGGTTGAAGCACTTGCAGTGAAGCCCAATGCAGACCGGACACTCAATAGTAAGTGTTGCTTGCATGCAAATAGTCTCATAAATTAACGGGGTTATTTAAAAGCACGCCTAAGTCAATGGTAGCGTTGTTTTGAGGTGCAGGCAGGTGATTATACATGCAATGCATGGCTCAAGATAGGCAGTCAATTGAGGTGTTGAGGAGTTGAGGCTTTGCGAGGCCAGGTGCAGAAAGGTCACCTGCTACAACCTTTTGTAGAATTTCAAGTATGATCCGGTATTCTTGGAGCAGCAGAGTGGAAATTTGCTGGCCAAGATCGGGTATCTGTGCAGCGCAGATTGTACCGGTCCCATCTGCGTTGCATGCACTCATAGATGGTCAATGTTCTGATGCGCTCGGTACTCAACATTATTGGCCTTCCTCCAGTGCAAGTTGCACATGAGCAACTTGCATTGCATGCAGTGTGGTCGATTTAATATCACGGTGTTCTTTCAAGCAATGCCATCAACCATTCAATGCCACAGGATGCATCTGGTTCCTTTCCCCTAGCAAGTACGCCACTTCCATTATTTTTCTCGCGACCATATTAAAACGGAATGCATGATTCCCTGATTTGATCGTGCTATCTCCTGAGGACTGCAAACTAAGAAGAAAGCAAGCTAAGAGGAAAAACTGGTTACCCTCCGGGTCGGGCCCGCCGGCAGGCAATGGCTGCGGCGCCGGCACAGGAACAGACAATGGCCACATCAAAGGCTCCGGTGCGGATGCGGGTGCAGATATGTCGGAAGGATCCAAGGTGACCACTCGAACCGGCTTCAGCTGCGCAGCTAGCAGCGGCGCCGGAGCGGGCGCGCCGTTTGGCTGAGAAGCAACAGCCTTGAGCGGTGGTAGTGCTGAAGAGGGCTGACGGGCGGGCGCTTGGACAGGAGCAGAGTCGTCTCCCATGATGGGTGGCAGCGCCGGTGCCGCAGTGGGCTGCAGGATGAAAGGAGCGGCGGTTTTCTGTTCTGATGGCAGGGCTGTGGGTGCAACACTGGGTTGTGGTACGGGAGCTGGCATCGGTGCCTGGATAGGCACAGATTGCGGTGCCGTAACGGGCTTCGTTGCCGGTGCCTGAATTGGCGCTTCTGTCGGTGCCGTTACAGGTTTTGTAACCTGAGCCTGATCAGGTGCCAGTGCTGATGCGTGTACGGGCCCTTCACTGGGAGCCTGAGTTGGCGCTGGCGGTTGATCCTGAAAAAAGAATTCGGATGACTCTATGAATAGTTCCGGGGATGGTGCCAGAACTTGAGCTGCTGCTGGTGCCTGAATTGGCGCTGCCACCGGTGCCCGAGTTGGCCCTGCTGCTGGTGCCGTGACGGGCTCTGAAATCGGCGCCTGAACAGGCGCTGTCGCCAGCGCCAGCTCAGCGGCCGTAACGGGCGCCGAGGCCGGTGCCAGAACTGGCGCAGAAATCGGCGCTTCACCCGTAGGAGCAGCGGCAGGCGCAAGAGATGGCAGTCCACCCGCTACTGGAAGCGCAGGGTAGATCTGCGGGTAGGCAGCCAACAGTGCATCATGTCAGCGATTTTCCAATAGAAGTAATGTAAGTATTTTTCCCAAACACTGACGTGCGGAATATCACCATAGCCAGCATGAGGGTGCATGAAAAATGCCTGCTTGCTTTTCTCGTCAAGGTTCTATGATGAGGCAGGACCTGTCGTTGAAGGTTCTTAATCTTGAGTGAGGTAAGCAAGCCTGATTAGTCACACCTCGATGCCGGCCACGGTTGCGCTGCGCTGCACGCCCGTAAAGGTGATGATGAGAACGCCCCCGGAGCCCAGGACCACGTCAAAGTGGCGTCTCACCGGCACAAAATGCTGCCCTCCTGCAATTTGTCAAATCTGGCTCAACGTTCTGAGAAATTGCGTCTTTTCAATTGTACAGTGATAGAGAAGGTTGGAAAGCTGTCATAGAAATCATAGAAATGCTGCTGCCATGTTTCCCTGGCTTGGAAGGACTAATAGGGTCTTTGTAAGTCTGGGTATGCCCTTTAGCCAGTTGCAACAGGCATGATAATAGCATTGTGGCACCTTGAATTCATGGTAGCAATACCAGAGGACACTTGATGAAGGGGCAAATATCAATGTGCTGAAGGAAGACCATTGAAAAGCACTGTGCACACTACATGTCTGCACAACAACAGATAGGAGGATGGTCATAGGAGGACGTACCTGCTGCAGCAAAGACATCGAAGCTCTGCAGTACCAGCTGTCCGTTGATCTGCACATCGAACAGCCGAGTGCCTGCAGCGGTTGCGTCCAGCTCTGCATATCCACACAACATGTTAAAATCAGACAAACATGCCTTCAATCTTGTAGAGATATATTTGGTAGGGTGATTATTGAGGGCATTCCCACACTCTGAACCCTCCGTGTAGACACTGCATCACCCTTTTCCATGCACACCCACACCCAACCTAAGTGACACATGACTTTGCTTTTGAATTATTACTTCTGCAGCAATGCATGACAAGGCACCCTGCGCTGACAAGGTTAATCTTTTATGTTAGTCCTTATAAGGATCGACAACAATGGAAAGCAGAACCTCAGGGCTGACTTGGCATTTTCAGTCACTAAAAACGGAAAGCAGGTAATGATGACAATATGAGATATGACGAGAAGGTATATGACCGCAAAATGGCCCTTTATATGGGTCAACCTAAATTATGTCACGAATTACGGCGTAGTTATGTCACCAAAAACACTCCAAATTAAAACTGCACAACCCTATTATATATGACAGCACATGGGGCGTTTTGCAAGAGGAACGCACCGATAAAGTCCAGAACAACAGTGTGGCCGGCAGAAGGGGTGAGTCCGTCGGCAGGATAGAACACATAGCTGAACTCGGGCGCCAGGTGGTTGTCCTGATAGATCGGCCGCCAATCTTCTGGCGCGGTAATTGCCTCCATTGTTGCCTCCCTTCCATCCCCTGCGTTTAACACCAGCAACCCCCTTAATTACAATAAATTTAGGGGGTATTTTTTATTTTGCAAGACCAGTGAATAATGTCAGGCATACTCACATGCCCATTTGTGCATGTCTTGCTGAAGCCCTTTATCCCAATTTTCATGCACCAGAGCTGTGTGATCAGCGGGGTTTTTTTTCTAGATCTCAAGGACCTCGCTGATCAAGAGAAGTGCACCAATCAGAAGGCCACTCAAGCACTCTGTCAACATGTTAGACAGTGCAGAAATGGCCAAAAGTGCGCACCAACAAAGGAGTGATCAGCAGCCCACACGGCACCGTCGCTGTCGGTGTAGTCATTCACAGCGCCAGCATTGATCCGCATCAGCGCTGGCACCAGAACCTCAATGCCTGCACTTCTGACCAATATATTACTAATCATCATCAATTCACTGCCAGAATCTTCTGGCAGGGCCTTAAATCTGCAGCCACTGTAAGCCAGAATTGATGTCAAAACACCTGATGGGTTTCCCTTCTGACTGTGTGCATGATTGGCCACTAGTAAGCCATGCACCAAACGCAATGGCACTGCTCTACATGCTGCAAACAATGCTCTGCTTGGCTAATGGCAATTCTTTGGCTCGTCCCTGCATTGCAACCAGCTACAACACAGAGCAAGCCCCACACAGCCTACTTTCTCGCCTTACATTAAAGTTCACCCACTTTGTGTCTTATAGAATTATCGACCCCTCATCGACCCTAAACCCTAAATCCATCATTGCATCCCCCGCAAAAGTTATAACTACAAGGGCCCCTTCTCTAAACCCTATAACCAATATTCCCTAAACCCTAAGCTAAAGTGGGCGAAGAACAACGTCAAGGTACTTTTGCTTGTGTTCAATGCACGTCTTTCAGGACAGTGCGGCAACTTGACATTACGGCAACAAAAGAACATCCGGGCACGCCAAAAGAACTGGGGCGCGCCTGCGACAGTGGCCTGGTCTGTGGTGCCGAAGAAGACAAGAGAGAGAACGCCGTCTGAGCCCAGCGTCACAGGAACATGCAGCACCAGTGCAACGTCCTTACCCCCTGCGAAAAGGAGGGCAGACCATTGCATAACACCGCAATCCAGATTCAGCAGTTGAATGCTTTGCTTGGGGCAACATAAAGTTTGAGGAGCTGGTGTCTGCTGTGCTAGCGGGGTCAGCACAGCATTCAAGTTGAAGGCTAGAACATGAATGTGAGTTTCAACCAAGGCACTCTGCATGCGATTTGAATGTGCTCAACTTTTATTCTGCCTGGCCGCGAAAGTTGCAACATTCCGTTTCAGAGCTTCATGAGATTTCCTATTCTTTACCTTACTTCAACCTCAAGATATATAATATTAAACCCCTTGATGTCCAGTGCGCACCTGCTCGTGAGAAGATGTCCAGGCCGGCAATCTTCTCCTCCCCATTCACAACCACTGAGAAGACCCGCGCACCGGCCGCCTCATAATATGTCTCAGCAAAATGCAGCTCCAATATATACGTGCCACCTGCACAGTTAGAAGACACACCGATGAACCATACTGCGGCTCTTTATACCTGTCCTGCACGCCTGAAATGCTTATATCAATTGTTCCTCAAGCAATTGAATATTGTCCATCTCCCAAATACCGTGCCGGCTTGCCACTGTATTGACAGACCCATATGAGGCACCTCCTTCCTGTACAGTAATGCAGGATTGCATCTCTGGAAGTCCTCGCTACTTGAACTTCTCTGGCCTTTGGCAACCGGGTGGCCTCTAGGTGGGGCAATTCTTTAGCTGTTCCTGGGCTGGGTGGTCACGACCAAACCCAGAAAGGCAAGGGTTGCACCGCTCGTCAGCGCAAGCAACTAAACTGGGCTTTGTTATGGTGAGTTAAGCAGATGCGGATCTCCAGGTTTGCACGGGTGCAGAGCTTGGCCAGCACACCTGGCATGAGCCCATCTGCCTTGGTGAACCCGTACTGGAAACTTTGGCCGGTGCGGCAGGTCCCGTACACCCTCTGAGCACCGTCCGCTGCCGCCGAAATAGAGTCATCCGACTTGTCTGCATTGCCGCCTGCACAAATGCATCCAGTACAATCCAGTTGTTCACCACTCCCCACTCTTGCTGCTGGCTGAAAAATGGGTGAAGAATGAGTAGCACAGTGCATTGTGCGATATGTCCCAAGCCTGCATGATAGCACGAATGGCACCGGTGCATGCTAGTCACGAGTCTGTCTGTCTGTCAACATGTTTGGCAAGACATCAGTAAACAGGAATTTGCTGAAGACTCTTGGGTGATCAGCCTATCCTTTGCGGCCAGACAAAGGGCTTGCATTCCGCTTAGTTGCTTAACACGACTCGTAAGAAGTCATTTAGCAAGCTGACTTAGAGCACAGCATTGTTCATAGTTGAACAGAAGTTTGTCCCATTGCCTGAGGTAGGACTGTCTCTGCAGTCCTGCTTTTCGTTTCAGTGCGTGTTTCTTCAATGCACTTCAATCCATTATATTTTTCAAGGCGCAATATGCACTGGCAGAACGCGCAAAAGAATTGGATCTTCACTGGATTTTGCATTCTTCAGCAATCGTCTCACGGAACATTCTGAGCAGACTCACCCACAAAGTTGTAGTCCTTCGACCACGTGTTGTCAGCTGTGTCGGTAAAGGCGGCCCCGTCCAGGCTTCCTGCATTGATCCTGATCACAGCCGGCTGGTACTCTGCGCAGAGCAATTAATTTGCTTCAGGGACCCAGCTCTGGCAAATGTTCAATTTTTAAACAGGACTCGTCCTCAGGCCAGCAAATAACCGAAAGTCGGCGCTCATGCTTGAATAAATGCATTCAAGAGAATCAAATACCTGCTAACACTGCAGTTGTGAGACCCAAAAGCGCAAGAAGTGTTACAACGAAGGGTGTACTGCTCCACCGTCCTGCCATGGCTACCAACTTTTCGAAGCCTGCATGTCATATTATCAGTTAAGAAGATACCATTCACAGTATTTATACGGATGAAATAAGGTCAATCGCATCACTGCCAGTATCGGACTTGACATTCTCACAAGCTGGCATGTCCAGACATGGCCAGGTCTTCGAACTTACTTGGTAATACCATCAATCACAGCGTTCACATAAGCCGGTCGTACAAATGATTTTGAATTAATTTCGGATGCGTCTTGAGCAATATCAGGACATACCATTATACTGAGGCCTGGACATGCCTCAGATGCCGTGTCCGACGTCCACGGCGATGACACGGATGGACAATTGAGGGGCACTGGATAATAGGAACGCATCCAAAAAGGAGTCCTAAGCCTCCTTAGAACACTTTGAAACGCCTGGAACTTGCGAAACGACTCGCTCAGACGGGTCCAAGGTTCAAGGTTTCCGTGAGATCACGTGCCGTATCCGTGCATGCAGTGCTGTGTCCAAATATTTCTTTGCACAACTCGACATGGGATCCTTGCCTTCTGTTTTTGTTTCCTACTCTCCTACCCAATTTGCACCAATTTTTAGGCTAAGAGTGTGTCGGGGGCGTGCCTGTCATCTACACAATTTGCCCAGCCTGTGACAGAAATCGATTTCGTGCGGCTGACACAAGCTGGCCGCCAGGCGAGTTTTATTGGCGATTATTGAATTTTAAAGACAGTTGGTGTCACATAAGACTGAAGCACTGTATGAGGCAAGCAACAAAGTGCACTGCTGGATGAGCTGGCATATGAGTCATATAACGAGTCATCGGTGGAATATTGCATGCAAGACAGTGGGAATTTCAATTTGGACAGTAAGAACTCTGGGTCCTGTTCTGTAGGCAGATGTCATGTACAGCTTCATCATAGATGTTCAAGACAGCAAAAATAAAGTCACCTGCAGCCATGCAACTTATTTTATGCCCGAGCCAGGTCTGCCCATCAAATGGATCCAGCTCCGGAGATGATCACACAGAAAGGGATCCTGCGCACAATCTGACAAGGCAATCGACCCTTGGTCACATGGCTATCAAATGGACTATTATTTATCCCTTACTAAGTCTTGAACAACGGCAGGCGCGGCCTGCTCACTTGGACTTGGCCAAATGGGTGCATCCTAGGATTCCCATGTGGGAAGCAAGACAGCAGTCTCCTCACAATAAATTCCCCTTGAAACCCACCCAAATGAATGTGACAAACGTATTCTCAAGATATTATTTTGTAAGATGTACTTCAGGCCTGCGCATCAATTTGGACTGCTCTGCCAGGCTTGGCTCCAAACTTCTTGCGCAGGTATCTCTGCATGTGCACACACAATTATTATTATTACACGCTTGTTCCAGACCTCAGGGCTAGGTGCGTTGCAGCAACCTCTCAATACTTCCTCACACAATGGCAGTGACAAAAATAATCTTGAACTCTTAATTGAGCTCGAGCTTGTTCTCACAGCAAATTCTGGACTTTGCTGAGCACTGGCTATGTGAAGGTCAGGGCCAAGACATCTTCTTTTGTTGATTTGCCCGTTGCCTCAACTTATGGCAGATTCGTTGTGTGGCGCTGACATGACCGAAACAAGAAAGGAGCAGCACAGCTGCAAGCACTGCACCTCAGCTAAAAGGAGCTGGCACTTTGCAGATGGAGAATTGGGTTTCCAAGCAAGAGCAGGCTCACCAGGGATAGCAGAGCCAGGACGGCAGTGACAATGAGCAGGATCATGAGCAGCCCGAAGAAAATTCCCAGAACGATTCCGGCAAGTTGACCTCTGCTCACAAAGAGCACTCCTCCAGACTGCGCAGATCTTCCAGTCGTCTGCACCGGCGTTCCCTGCAAGCAGTGTTTCTCATCTTATAAAATTACCAATTTACAGTCATACATTACAAATATTACATTCTAGAGACCTGTTGGGAGCCATCTGAGGATCATTGGTCTTGTGGGTAGTCTTCCACTGCCCATCTGTATATCTTGAGATTCTCACAGGACATCCAGCTTGAAGCCATTGTGGCTTCAAAGGTTTGCCTGAGAAGTTGGGCCGAAGCCACGAAAATGGCCAAAAACTAGGAATTGTGTGAGTAGAATCCCTCCAAACTGTTGCTTTTGAGGGTTTCTGGGCCTGAAGCGGGGGAAATTTGGCTCCTTGCATGTGTAACAGATTCCTGAAAGCCAATGAGTGGCCACTGGCCAAAAAGGGCCCGGAACATCACTACATCTGATGCATTAATCTGTTTAGAGCCACATAGGCTTCAGGGAGCCAATAGAAGATATCCTGCCTGCGAGGCGACTGGGGTGGGGCTCTGGGGTGGACTGCTGGGTGGCGGGCTTGCTGCGGGCGAGGGTGATGTGGAGGGTGACTGATTGGCCTGCACAGCAGAAGTGAGAGCTATTAATGAAAGGGAAACACAGACAGTAGGGGAGAACAAATAACTGGCAGGCCGTCTCAGTCCAGTCTGCTAGTGTGAACAGAACTTCACAATGGTACAATACTTGCAAATTGCACCGTGTCAGGGCTATACTGCAGATGCATGCAACTGGCCTGAGTCACTCTGAGGTGTAATTCTGATCTGACTTGAATGGATCCTATCACAGTAGATATAGCAGAATATGTCCACCAACAGACTCTTAAATAAGGACTGAATGTCGCAGCAATGATGGGCAAGCAACGCAAAGCACGCAAGCTTGCAGTCAATGCAGAAGGACCCCTACCAGAGGGGGTGGTGGTGGTGTTCTGGCGGCCGGCACGAGACCCGGGCTTGGAGCCGGCGCTTCGGGTCTGCCCTGTCCAGGGCCCCCATTTGGCACATGCATGGGACCCCCCGGACCTTGCGGCGGTGCCACATGGCTAGGAGGGGGGCCCACGACGGGGGGCGGACCCCCAGGCGCGGCCGTCGGCTGCGGAGAGAACGCCGCGGACCCGGGCGGCTCCGCTGGCCGGGGATCCCCCGGGGTGGGGGCCCCCGAGGCCATCGCCGGGGGGACCGCTGGCTTGGCAGGAGGAGGGGACGCCCCCGTGGCCGCGCCGCCGCTGATATGGATTCCGGCCAGGACGGCGTTGTTGACCGTGGCTGTAAACTGCAACGAGAGGGCGCCGGCTGCGTCAGCTGCTATCTGGAATGTTTCCCAAAGCGGCACGTCCTTGCCGCCTGCGCTTTCAAACCCTCGTAATAGATTGTTGCTGGAAGATTGGCGTATACCGTACTGCTCTTGCAACCGACCTCATACCTTACTCAGACATTGGCAGCAAGTAGGATAATGCGCATGCAAGCGTTTCCAAGCCACATGCGGGAAGTTCCCCGGTAAACATGCCCCAAAAGGTTCCCCGAGCCTACAGGGTAGATCTTAGAGGCCGTTGCAGGGATGATTGAACCTTGAGGGGTCGCAAATGTGCTACCTTACACCAGGAAGTGGCGCAAGGGTACGCGCCTGCAGCATAGTAGATGTCCAAATTGGTCAATAGCGATTTATTCCGGTTGGCAGTCACTGAGAAGAGCCGCTGGCCGGGGCTGTCAAAGTACAGCTCGCAGAAAAGCAGCGTGACCGTGTAATTGTGGCCTGCCGCCAGGCCTTCGGCAGGGCCGAATTTGTATTCGAATCCGCCTCCCAGCCGGTTCGTCTGGTAGATGGCGCCTGTGCTGTCTGCTGCGCCCATAATTGGGTCATGAAACCCTTCGGTGCCCCCACCTACATATACATAAAATGTTTTACCCCTTCATGAATACACATCAGCAAATCGAGTACTGTCGCATTTTGAGCCCTCCATGCAGGCACTCCTACCCATCAAACCGTGAGCGTCAACAAGCTTCAACGCAGTTGTTCAAATCCATTGAGACACCAATAATCATTATGATAATGGGTGGTTTATCATCTCCTTGATCGGGTCGTTTGCAACCACATGCAGGCCCCTAATTAGACCTTTCACAACCAGCACAGCCCATTGGTGGTGCTTTTCCCTCAACATGACACCACTGAACGGGAGTGTTCTAGTAAACAAAAGATGGGGACCGTAGATGCGTGAGCGCGGACCTGTATAATTCTGGTCTGGCAACCAGGTGTGGCCTAAAGTGTCCGTGAAATTGGATGGGTCTGTGTTGCCTGCATCTATGTATAATTCCACTGGCGCTGCCCCTGCCACAATATTAGCACAGCAATGGAGCTCAGCTGCTGGGATTTTAACTTTTTTCGTACTTTACCAGGTGGCAAATAGTACAATCGTCACACCCTTATACGATAATCGAAGGTTCTCATATTGTTAGGCACACGGAGGACTCGTTCAGTAAAGTCAGGTCACCTGTGCACAACAGGATTTGACTGGAGATGGCGAGAAGGACTCCAAGCACACAGCTCCTACCCAAACGCATATTGCTTGTTGTATGACCGAGTTCCCTGTCGTAATCAATGACAATCTCAAGCACAAAGAGTCACTTTAGACAAGCTGAATTGTTTTAGTCTCTTACATCGCGACTGAAGTTCGCGAATGTGGGGGAGCTAATTATCCTCCGCAGGCGTGTCTGTCAATTATAGAGCATATCATGTTTCTTTGTGAAATGCATGCGACTTCAATTTGCCTCACCTATTATAAGTTCTCTAAGACGCCCGCAGGCGTCCCAAGAGTCCGAGCCAAATGGCTCAAGCTGCTCTTGTTCGGGCCAATTGTATTGCGAAGTGCCTAAAGCTGGTACATTGCAGAACTAGATACCAAATGACCTGTTTGATGCAGTGGTTCATGACGTTCTTGAGGATGCCTGTTGCCTGTCGGAGCGGCGCTTTGTTCGTCGCAGCCTTGAGACCCTATCTGTAACTCTTCAACGCCCTTGTAACCGCTATAGACAAAGCCCTAAAAAGCTGCTGGACCAATCCGCCATCCACCACCCCTCTTCTCCATTCCAAGCAGTCTTCTCAACCTTGCAAAGTGTAAATCTTGCGACTCGAGAATATGAGACTGTGATACATAATGGGTTCTATGGAAAAGGCGAGTGAAAAGTATTGTTCTCTGTCGTAAAAGACTTCAATGGGTCCCTCACCGACCCAAACCCTGCCTTTGCGGCGTCTATTCGTGCCTTCCTTGAATACACGGCTTCATCAAAAGGGTGGATGCCAGCATCGACTGGCAAGGAGGCGAGGCCTGCAGGCTGTGACATCCCAAACACCTTCAGGAAAGCAGCAAATGCTGGTATTTTTCCGCTCTCATACGTCAATATGAGTAGTTTTGGTATAAAACAAGTATCCATTGAGCCGCATGATTGCTTCGATCTTCAGTACTAGCAGCTCACGCACCAGAAGTCTCAAGCCAAGTCTGCTCGGCTCAACCCATTTTTCCGAGGCATGATAACCTCCCGATCATCTATCATACGCTGGTAGTACACACAGTGCCCTCAAATTTACCGGTAACCTCTCATAATGGGGTGTGGCCCTCCTCCTGGCTACCTCCATCGTCTACCACAGAGCCTTGCACTGAGCTTGACAACGTAATTCTCCCCCACTGCAGGTGTATGTCCCCAGCCACCCCCTGGTGAAGCACTGGCTGGCAGTGGCGCGCAACAAGCTCTCACCTCCGCCAGTTTTCCGGAGCGCGCTCGCTGAGCTGGGCAGATTACTCATCTACGAGGCCACTGCTCAGGGCGACTGGCTGCCCGTGCTGGAGGGCCAGGCAGAGACTCCCTGCGGCGTCGCCGACGTGGCATTTCTTGACCCCGGGCGACCAGTCAAGGCGCGTAATTACCTCCACACAAGACACTTACCTTGAGGCAGTCTCAGTATGGATGTCTCAGGGCATGGAACCCTTAAGAGGAGCCCACAGAAGGCATGCATGGTGCATGGCGTGACCGCCAAAATGGCGCCGCTTATGTAGCAAGCGGAATCCCCCTGAACCTGATAACGGGATCCTGGCTTGTTATTGGAGGAGGCTGATATGGTGTGGTGAGGTTCTGACCAGCGGAGCAGAGTTCTAAATCGCTGAGAGGTGTGTATGGGGAAGGCGGGATGATTGGTATATGATTAATATAATTAGTACTACGTAGTAGGCAATCAGTCATTGACTGCACTGACACTGACCGGGGGGGCGGATGATGAGTGCTCTTGACAGGCGCTGCATACTCAGCAGGCCTTGAGGCATTGTCGGTGATGCACGCTCAGCGGATTGCCCTCCAATTCTGACGCCTGCCCTGGCCACATCTTTGCCGCTACCAGCCCTTCTCCATTGTGTTTGGGCCCTCTTGAACAAAGGATCATCGTCTGATTTCACCGCACATGGCAAATCTCAGGTCAATGGCACAACTAGACTGGCCATGCTATGCACAAGTCGGAGGTTGTTGCGGCGTTTGGATGGACCCCTGCCATGCACAGAGCGCCTTTTTGGCTTTTATCCTTAGCCCTGAGCCCTGGCCCCATAGCATTTGTGATACTATTTGAGAGCTATCCACTTGCAACTGATGTGCTGTCACTATATCTGCAATGGCAGGTGGTGCCACAACTGTGCGCAGTGCTGATAGAGAATGAAAACCAGCGCAATCAATCTCAACAGAGCTTTGACCGCACAGATGCACCACTGAACAACAAGAAGTGCAGATTCAGACTGAAACTGATTGTCGCATCATTTGCTCTGGCAGGTGGTGCCGATTCTGCGAGCAGGGTTGGTACTGCTGGAGGCAGCTGCCACGGTGCTGCCAGGAGCCCAGACGTGTCACGTGGGTTACGTGAGGGATGAGTCATCGCTGGAGGTCCGTGCGCCCCCCGGTGTGCGGCATGCACCGCCCCTCCGCATAATTCCCATTTTATTTTCCCCCCTAGATATATAAATTCTGGGATTTACAGACATCGGGAAGACTGCACTTGCTAAGAATCTTCAGGAACACCAATGATCACCTTGATTTTGATATAGCAAGTCAGAGGAGAAGAGTGTGGCTAGTTGCAACTCCTGCATGAGCACCTGAGCAGGCATCCAAGATGATCCAGCAAAGCAAAACTTTCCCGCTGTGTGTGACTCTTGCGTTTTGGGTGTGCGCAGGCGACCGCATACTTGAATAAGCTGCCTGCGAAGCTGGATGCAGATGACAGGATACTCGTCGTGGACCCCATGCTCGCCACAGGTGCCCTTCTGATTATCTGTTCATCATGCATGCACAGTGCACAGCAAAGCTTGAGCGATGTTAGATTTTCTGCAAAAGATGCAGTTGCCCGTCTTGATACCCTCAGGGTTGGAACGTAGGACATGGGATTTCTCCTGCTCAGTGAGCTTGAAGCATGAGCATCTCCTCTGCTGGCTTTTGCAAGTATGTGCAGCCCATTGCTCGTTTAGGAGACATGTCAGAACCCAGAAGGCAGGAAAGCCCTGTTCCTTCTGCCCCTATGTAAGGAGTGGCATGAACAGCACGCATGTGTGGCTGCTGACATCATGTTGACATGGCGCGCAGGTGGCACAATGGTGCAGGTGCTGGATGACATCATCGCGCGCGGCGCATCCCCGGCCATGATCCGCATCGTGACAGTTGTTTGTGCGCCAGTCGCCCTCAAAAAGCTGTCCGAGGGCTACCCAGGTGCAGCTGCTCACCTTTCACTGCCGCTGGAACTCAATAAAACATGCTAGGCAAGATCCGTGTCCAATGGTAGACCTGCAAGGTAGACGGCCTCATATGCACCCAGCGATTGGTGAAATGCCTTGTGGTCTGATGGGCACAGCAGCTATTGCTACTTGGCTCTCATCACACTCATCGCAGACAATTGAAGACAGCACATCGGTCCTGCTGAGGTCACCCTGTTTGATTGATTTGAGAGTGTGTGTCCTGTCAGGCGATCATGATGTGCACAACCAAAGGACACCTATAATACTTCTGTGAACTTCAGTTTGTGTCGCCATTTTTGCGCAGGGCTGAAAATTTGCTTATCTCTGTGCAGGGCTGAAGGTCTACTCAGCCATGATAGACACGGAGCTGAACGACAAGGGTTACATAGTGCCTGGCTTGGGCGATGCTGGGGACCGCGCATTCGGCACCCTCTGATCTTTGGGTTGGTGAACCGTGGATTTGTGATTATTATTATTATTACACGCTTGTCCAGTCCTTCAAGGACCAGGTGCGTTTTGCAACACCGTGCTGATGGTGGATCTGTGATGGGCCTCACTAAATTGAGATCCACAGGGGAGAACTGGCGTCCTGCGCTCCACACCATTATAATCTGGTTTTCACCACCTTTGAACATGCTGAGGGAGGTGTGTATGATAGCGGGCAGGTTTCTAGTTGCACTTTGGTGGCACTGAAGTCATTTGCATGGCACTCAAGAGCTCACTGTGTTCTTTAAGAAGTTGAACATATGCGCTGCAAGCAAGAGTGTCCGCTGAATGACCTTCAAGAAATATCAACCAAAGGGTAGATGATGATCACTGTTGCTAGTTAAAAAGATGTGTAGTGGAGCCGCTTTAGATAATCAGTTGGAGGACTGTTGGCCATTGTGAGCGTCACAAGACCGGGGAATTACTCGAAGCATAACAGTACGTGGCCTGAGCAGCTGATGATTGCTGCCCATGATATCTAGACTTTCCTTGATGTTCCACTGCCAGATCACCATGTTTCCCAGGCAGGTACAGTGATGGAACCGCATTGATGAATCAACCAAGGCTGCTGAGATCACAGTGTGATTATCACACATCTTGCAGTTGGGAAATAGCAGCATAAGACACCCTTCATCGGCCAAGATTGGGCCAAACGTTCCCCTCAGGATGCTGATGAGAACCCTGCCCTGGACTGGGCCAACAATCATGAGTTCAACGGGTCTGGGGTGAAGTTCATCAGCGATCTGGAATCTGCAAAGCTCATCTTCGTTCCAGCAGAAAGGGGTTGCGCACTGATGGCAGGATGATGATGATGAGCTTTGCAGATTCCAGATCGCTGATGAACTTCACCCCAGACCTGTTAAACTCGTGAATGTTGGCCCTGTCCAAGGCGGGGTTCTTCTCATCAGCATAAAACATCCTGAGGGGAACGTTTGGCCCAATCTTGGCGCCGTCTTTGAAGTGCGCAATCAGAGCACTCCTTTCTGTGATGCTGTCCAGCTCAGCTTTCAAGGAACACAGTAAAAGCACAGTCTGTTTCTTGAGCATGACAGAGTTCGAATCGCAGGACCTGGAGTCATCATCCAGACCTGCACATTGCAAAGATCATTTGTGAGAGGATCATTTCCTCAGTGGGCTGTCGGGAACGGACTTGGTGCACAAACAGCACACAAATGGGCGGCAATTGTTAGGAAATCGTGTGCCATGCGGACAGCTGATTCTCAAGACTGATGATGGACGATCGACCGAGGAGCGAGACCCAGGGGAGGGCTCACCGAGATCGTGGTTGACTCCCGTGCTTTGGCACGAGTCTGCTCGGTCTCATCATGGAACTTGAACACCAGCATTTCAATGGGCACACCGTCAGGCATCAAGTAGAGCTCATGCAAAATCGCGCTCCTCTTTCATCCAGCAGCGACCTTTTCCGGTGGTCGACCGGAGCACCCCCGGAAAATTGATTTTGGACGTTATACTCGGCTTTGGCGATCTCTGCTACAAGCAGCCTGCAGATTTATCGAGCCTCCCAAATATTTCCAAGACGGTGACTGGGTGCAACCTAATTGGGATACCTCCCTATTTGGAAGAGCATGCGTAGCACGTGTAATGATTGAGGATCGCTTCTGACCCCAAGCTGAGCTCTTGAAGCAAGTCCACAAATGCTCGGTCTGTTTGTAAGTTTGGTGCCTCCAATTTCATGTCATACACGCTTGAACTATCAAGGTCAGCCGACGACTGATCAGTCATTACGCAATATTTCAGCTTAGAATGCCATGTTTGTAGCAAATTCACATTTGGAGCAGGATTTGGATCAGAACTGATTATTGTTATATAGGGGCATGCACACCCCTTCACAGAGTCTGCACTTCAAAAAAAGTCTGTGTGTCTTCAAGTAAACAAGAACTCTGTCCTTGTGAATCCTTCCAGGCAGGATTATAATTAGGGCTAAGCTTAAGCCATGCCACACTTTAACGCCTTTCTGCCCTCACGCCACTGAGCTGGCGGCCAGCTGGACATAGAGGCTGCGCATCTCTTCGTTGGCCGCATGCACCTTCCCAAAGGCCTCCCTGTAACCCATTTTCTTCCTCTTGCCTGTGGCGCACCAGAAATCTGTGACTATAGTAGCTACCTGATGCTATCTCAGACAAATTCAAAAGCAATGTAAGCAGGAGTGTGCACAGACATACAAGGCAGTGCGAGCAGCAAGCAATCACACGTACTGTACTATGAAAGGAATGGTACAAGCAGGACGGAACACATATGGCATGATGCCCTGACAGAATATCCTTGATGAAATATATATTCAAGGCAATGCGCCCAAGAGGTCACCCACGCTGGTGCTCAATATTCCACCGACGGGTAGCAACAAGCTTGAAACAATGAAGACAAGCGCAGTAAGTGTCCAAAAACAAGTGAAAGCCATTGACTGCACAGGAGGGGCTGTACCCTCTTTGTTGCCGCCCGCAGCGCCGTTCTTGAGGAAGGGGTCGCGAGCCCAGGTCTGCTGCATCTGCTGCCAGCGCGCTACCCTGTCCATCCTCCGGGGCCCTGCACAGCAAAAGGCTCATAACCAAAGATCCCACTTTACCTGCCTGCTGTGTGCGTGCATGCCTGTCAGTAGAGAGCATGTCATGCAAGGTCACTAAGAAAATGGCTTCTCTTCTCTCTCGCCAAAAGCTTGTCCTGGAAGTTGGGACAAGGGGGATCCCCCTCCGGAGTAGAACCGTACAATAACTCCAAGACTATTCTACTCCCCTTGGTGGGGGCTCAATGAGGATTGTTTGGACCTTTACTCAAGGGTGACCACAGTATAAAGATTGCTCAAGGATTTTTTGCGGTCGTGACGAGGGACCCCCACCTTTGACGCTGGTGACCACCGAGCGGGGGATCCCGGCCGTCGATCGGGGCTTCCGCTGCGGCGCCGACTGCGGCCGATTCTGGTCCGGCCACTTCTCCGGCGCGCCCATTTCATTCCCCCGCTGAGTGCTCAACACACGCGCCGAGCCAGGAGACGAGGGAATTGACTCGTGCGCGTCTGCGTTATTATGCGCTGCCCTCCGGCTGCGGCGCGGCCGCTCCCGTGCCAGGGACGCCGGCTGCGATGAGTAAGTGCGAGACGATGCCAGGTCAGCCGCCAGCTCAGCACTAGGCTGGCAGCTGAGAGGATCTGCCCTGGCACCGACGTCCACCCACTGTCTTGCTGCCCCCCCGGCTCCTGCTGCTCGCCTGTTCTGGCCGCTGAGATTTTGAGTTGAGCTGCCGGCGCGCCGGGGCGAGCGGCCGGCGCCGGGCAGCCGTTCGGTGGCGTCCCTCTCGGGGTACAGCGGCGCGTGCAGCAGCAGCTCGTGCCACGGCACGCGAGGGTTTTCCCTCTCTCCATGCAGCCCGTCCTGCCCCGGGCCCGCTTTTCCTCTGCTGTGCTCAAAAGGCGGCACATCCGCTGATGCACTTGTCTGCAGGCGCTCATCCTGGACAGACCTGCCGCCAGGAAGAACACCAGGAGAGTCCGCTCTAATTGGCATGCCATCTTTGCGGCCGAGCACCTTGTCCAGGATGCTATCGCCGCGGGAAAAATGGCTCTCTGTTGCGGAAACTGAGCCCGGCAGCGGCTGCAGCGGCTGCTCGGTGTCCGAATAGGATCCGCCGCCAAAGTAGGCGGCATTGCCAAAGTAGGCGGACGCGGCGCCGTCGCCAAGAATGGCATCCTTGCAAAAAATGGCTCCGGAGCCGCCGCCGCCAAAGTAGGCGTTCCCGTCAAACCCGGTGCCGCCGCCAAAGTAAGCGTCCCCGCCGAAGCAGGCTGAGTCAGCTGCCGCTGGGTCATGGCCGCGGTGCAGGCCATGATCGCCGTTAGGGAGCTCTGCTGCCAGCACTGCCGCGCGCGCCGCCAGCTCAACGTACATGCCAGAGTAGGCGCTGGACACGTCAGCTGCAGTGAAGCTTCCCTGCTCCTCCTGCTCCCAAGAAGGAATGCCCCTGTGGAGCGGGGATGCACCCTGCTCCAAAGCTGCAAGCCGTTCTGCGCGCGCCTTGTCCAGGCTGGGACCTGCTTCGAGATTGGCTGATCCAAGTGTGTCGGCAAATGGGACGTGGGAGCCTCCAAATGTGAATACAGAGGGCAGACTGTGGCTGTCAACATTGCGTGCAAGGGCCACAGAGGGTGCGGGCATGCTGATATCACTCGCTGCATGTGCAGCTGCCGCAGTGTGCTCTGGTCCCTCTGTCTGCGTCGCTGAGTCTTGCCGTGCCTCGACACCGGCTGGATCCCTGCGCAATCCACCCTCAGAAAGTCAGCAAAAAATTCGATTGATGGCATACTGGCACCATTTATTAGCCATGTACTCCAGGCAGGCAAACCTCCTTCCAGTGGACCAGGCTGGAACTGATGAGGCCCTGCAAGAAGACGCATCATGTCTCTTTCTGGTGTATTGCAGAGAATGTCTGAGAGTTCGTATCACCTAACAGGACTGCCGGCGTGTTGCAGCTGGCTTTGGCCCTCTGCGGCCTCCTCTGCCCGAGATCTACTGTCCTCCTGAAGTGGCAAGCATTTGTGTATGGCCTTGAAGCTCATTAGAAGTGCAGTATCAGAGACGGGCATATACAAGGCAGTTCTGCACAACTCCGATGACGTTGCAGGCACAGCATCTTACCAAAACCTGAAATACAGATCGTTCAAAAGCCATATGCGCAAGAAGCCTGCAATGTAGATGTCACGAGAATCAGCCGCACACCTGCCCGCCACTGACTTCAATGCCTGCTGCATTAAGCGTATGAGCGCCATTGTATGCTAAGCTGTATTCTTGAGGATAGACTCCCGCCTCACTGTCTCGTTGTTCCAGACGCGATTCGTCATCCTTCCCTCGATCTGACACTGCTGCGCCTGTCTGCTGTTCGCTTTGAGATTGTATACAGGACACCTCAAGCTGATCAAGAGTTCTTCGCGCAGCAGCGCTGCTGTGGCTATCTGACGGGTCTAGATCCACAAGAAAGGATGCATATGACACTCCAGGACTCCCAACGACGCCCTGTTGGCTCGCAGGGCTTGCATCCCAGTGGTCAAGGCTGCCTGCTGCCCAGCTCTGACTTTCGATCGGGATCGCAGTAGACTGCGCACTGCCCTGACGATTTTGCTGATCGGCTGTAGGATCGTATAAGTATGGAAGGCTGACTCCATCACGCGCTTCTGCACTGTCACTCTGACCCAGGTCAGCTGCTTCCTCCATTCCTTTCGTGCTGCCGTCCTTGAGGAAGCTCCTAATGACATGATCTGGGATGTCATGGCCAAGCAAAATGAGCTGCTCCTTCACAGCCTCGAAGGTCACTCCATCAGTGGCCAGGTAGGCCTGCATGGTGATGTCTAGTCTTACTTCCCGCCTTGAAAATATGAATTGTGGGGTCACATTTGAACGCACGATTGTATACAGTTCAGTCGAAGAACAAGCGATCCTTCTACAAGTAGCAACAACTGGGATCCGATCGGGAAAACGAGGAGATGATTAGTCCGTTGACAATATGGAATGACGCCGTCTAAGACCGTGGCAATTCAAACTTCCATCACACAAGCGCAATCTCACAACGGTCAATGCACATGTAAACCGAATTTCCATGGCAGGAGCATCATGTGTATCTTCATCGTTCTATGCATGTTATAGTGTGCTAAGCGTGCTTTGGAACCAGCGTAGGAGTGTCACTGATATGTTGATGTTACTGTGACAGCTGTGATAGCCAAGGGCTGCCTACGACATTGTAACTGTCCTACAACAAGAGCTGTTGATGAGATTGATTTAAACAAAACTTAGAGCTGTCCCAAGGCGCAAGATTTTGGTCTAGGCTTATTTCTTGGAGTAGGCAGTTGGGACTTATTCAGCGTCCGAGACGATAAGCAAGGCCAAAGATCCGGGCTTGATGCCTGTTGCAATCCGGTACTAGGTAGAAATTAATGTTGCCACAGTCAGACACGCAAGCGACGTCGCCAGCCGCGCCTAACAGCGTCCAGCAACACTGGCCAACAAATGACATAGATCAGCCTGAGTCTGTTGCGGTGAAGGTGCAGCAGAATGGACATGCGCTAAGTGACACAAGCGAGGATACTGTACCATCCAATCCAGCTGATTTAGCTCCCAAGTGGGCAAGCAGGCCAGTGACTGGCAGCAGCTATGCTGACACGCTCTCCTCATCAGCCTTGCACAGCTCTCAGAGCAAGGAGGTCTGGCGAAGCATAGCGTTTGAGGCTGTGAAAAAATCCACGAAGGGGCCTAGTGAGTCTGTCACAGCTCCAGCTGGAGCAGAGAAGGCAGACTCAGGTAGGAGCCATTTTTCCTGCAAAACTCAGATAATTCTCATTCTTTTGCTTTGCAGGTTCTCGCAATGCCTGGCAGGTACCTTAGCCATGCGAGCATGAAAGGCTCGCTTTGCTGTGCTAATGCAAAGGCATTGCTGTGCAGGAATACTGGGTGCTTGGAGGGGCGGACCAGGTCTAGGAAACACCATGAATAGATCAACATCTGATTTGCTCAGCACTGCCACCCAGGGCAGCACAGACTCATCGCACATGGTGCGCACATCATGGTCTTGTCCACACGTCAAGAACCAAACATGCATAGATGCGTAGCACCGTGCCTCTCTGCGTGCTCCTGTGTGCCGGCTCTGCAGGCATGAGCATGACGGCTTGCATAGGTACGGGTTTGTCACAGCACTGTAAGTATCTGTCTGCCTGCTGGAACAGGAGGCGGGACCCTCCGCAGCTGCACACCCGACGCTGCTCAGCGCAGAGTCAGTAGAGAAGGCGAATGCAAAGAGGGCCAGCAGCAGCGGCAGCGACAGCTTTTCTAGTGAGGGCATAGCATCCTCACAGACTTTTGCATCTGTGGGTGATCCCTCAGGCACTGCAGATCCACCTGCACTGTCAGCACATGGAGATGAATCAGCGCTCACTGATCACAAAGCAGAGCTTGCCACAGCAGCGGCATTCGGCGGCACAGCGCTATCAGCTGCAGGTCTCCCAGTAGACAGCAAGGTGGGGTGCGTGCCAGAAGAGGCGGCAGAGGAAAGTGGGCAGGCTGGGCAGCTGTCCTCTGCCCAGGCTAGGCAGCCCGAGGCTTCGGCGCCAGATCAGGCAACGCGCGCACCGGTGGAGGGAACGCCGGCCGCAGATGCAGACCAGGACGCCAGCTCAGCGCCAGCTGCCAAGGGCGCCAATGTGGCTGTTTCACCTGCCTTGGGCGTGGGGCACTCAGAGCAGCAAACTGTTCATGCGCAGACTCAGGAGCCACTGGTGTCCCTGAACACAGGTTCGATAACCTCTTCATCTGCCCATAACTCGCCGTCTTATAAAATGTCACTTCTGAAACGGTGTCCTCGCGCACTGCATGGATTTTTGTCACCATCCTATATTTAGCCCTTACAATCAGCCCTTTAAACGGCCGTCAGGTTGTACAGTGTATCACACTTGGCTGATTTTAAATTCAAGAAAGATTGTGCTTGTCTGTCACAGATGCATTCTGCACAGAAACGGATTAAATATATTTATGGGTCCTCCAATCATTACAGAGTTGACCAAATAATTTCAGGAATGGGCACCCTGTGACAGCATGCACAGCAGGAATGTGGCTTATTGAACGGCTCCCATTGTGCTCATGCAGGCAACCCATTTGCGCGGGGCCTGTCGCGGCCGTGCAGCCCGGTCAACGCATTCGCAGCGCACACCCGCTCGCGCTCGATGCCTTCTTTTTTGTTCGACGACCCCCGGCCCTCCTCCGCGCCTCCCTTTGTCGGCAGCCCCACGGCCGCCGCTGCAGCGCAGGTGTTTCTTTATTTTGTTTTTGCATATCAGCACCAGATTCTTCCTGCCTGCACTCTTCTCACTGCATCCCAGGTGGTCTTTTTGAGTCTCACTTGCCTGGCATTGCATCCCAGGTTTTGCTCATTTGTCATGCGTGTCGTTGTGATCTTATGCAGCTCGCCTCCCCTCTTGTCACAGCATCTTAAATGTTACTTTTGATTCTCGCATGCTGTCATGGTCTCATTTAAGCTTGCTGCATTTTATGTGTTGTTTTGTTCTCTTGCATGTCATCTGAGCTTGTTGAGCTCGCCTGCACCCTTGTGACTGCATGCCCGGTGTTGTTGTTGAGCCTGTAATATTTCATGCGCTTTCTCAGCCTGGCTGGCCTCTTCCCATCGCCTCCCATCTCAAGCGGCAAAATTGCACTTCTGTAGGCAGATATTACCAAGCAGGATTAGGCAAAGGCTGGGATGTTTTAGAGTCGGAGCTCGTTGGCTTTAGACACATAAGATCTTATGGATCTGCAGACTTTCATTGGACGCTGCTAACATGCAGGTGCAGGCTACACAGGCGCCAGATCAGGAGGTGCCACCTCAGCATGCGCCAGGTCAGCATGCGCCTATTCAGGCGAGTGGCGCATGGCTGTACCAGGTGCAGCCGTCGCCAGGGGTGTGGCTGGAGGGAACGCGCGCCAGACCCGTCGATGTCATCCTCTCTGAAGTCCTCGGCATGCCCCAGGCAAGACATGCCCCAACAAGTGAAAAGCCGGCAGGAAATAAATGTGGGATTGGGCAATTTTGGCCTTCATCAGTGCTACGGCTGTGCTGTCCTGACGCGCTGGTGCAGGACTGGATTGCACATATTATCCACCGCCCGTCTGACATGCTGTAGATGAAGGCTCTGAACGACACCAGTGATTGCGGGTCTCAGAACGAGGATTACAGTATCATGGGTCCAAGACGTGGCAGGATCTGTGGCAGCTACTGTGCAGTACAGTGGCTTGGGCAATAGGGTTCAACAGACATTTTGAGTGCTGGTAGACGGGACATGGGCAGGAATTTTATCACATGCACTTGGAGCAACCTTCACCTTCATCTGATTCTGCCATGGCTGGGGCATTGCAGGTTGGGGCCGCAGCGGCAGAGGCAACTCATGCGCGGCAGCAGCGGCAGCCGGAGAGTGATATTGCTGACAGATCAGGAACCTCTGCCGCTGACTCGCTGGCCCCACTCCCCGCTCGCGCCGCTGTCACAGCCGCCCCTGCACCTGCAGACACTCTCCCAGCAATCACAGAACTGGGGGACCAGGGGGCCTCATGGGACTTTCGTTTCCCAGAGGCGGAGTGCGCGTTCCCTCTTCAGCACTCCACTTCAGCAGAGCAGACTCCAGGGCAGCTGCAGAGGCCTTTGGCGGATTTCGACTGCGCCTTCTCCACCGATATGGGCGCCGCTGCTTCCCGGCAGCTGCCGGAAGCCGGTCCTCCCGCCTCCAATTCAGCCGTCGCCGGGGGGTCCTCCTGCAGCCGAGGGAACCCGCTCACTAATCAGTTTACCATGGTACGTGTGAGATACACAATCTTTGTGTTTTCTTTGTCATTTCCTTGCGAAATTTTTCTGTCAGAACTGCTCTATTCAGAGCTGTTGACTGCTGAGCGTCCTGAATGCCTGCACACAGGTCTTGCATGAGTGAATCAAAAAAATCAAGAGACTTGAATGTTGTGACGTGCAGGCAAAGCAGCCACCGCCGGGGGTACCTGCATGGACGGAGGGGACCTTGGACTTCCCCCTTCTGCTGCCAAAGCGTGAGGCGCCACCGCCGCCGCTACCGCCGCCGGCAGTGTCGGCCGTTAACCCGGCGTGGCATTCCCTGCTGCCAGCTCATGACATGGGGCATCAGCTCCGGTCTCCTCCAGAGCTTTCCAGGTGTGTCACCTCTCAGCTCGATTGCAACACACTTCACGGCTGATCTACCCTGTATAGGAGGAAACATCAAGATTCAGTGTATCTAACTCTAATACACACTGTCAGATGTAGTAGCACCTGGAGAGCGGGTGATTGCTTGCAGATTACTTTAACAATTGGACATGCAGTCCTAAGTCTCACTAACGATTCCATGCTTGCTCAATTGTCTGCAGTTTGTCAGAGGGCAGCGAGGTCGGCTCTGAGGGGCCAAGTGTAGTGGCGGCGGATGACGTGGCGCTGACATGGCGCCCCATGCGCCAGGCGGACAAGGACAGCTGCCGCAGGGCGTTCCATTCCAAGGCAAGCCGCAATCTCTTCTTCTTGCAGAATATTATCCAGGCACCAAGCCTTGCTGCCATCCAATTGCTTTGTGCTTGTTTGTGTCTGGTCACAAGATCCGGCCATTAGTGCCCAGCGGTTGCTCCAAAGTGTACCAATTGCAACCTCCTTACCTCATTGCAACCCCCTGTGCTTCTTGCTTTTGATCACCATGTCCAGTCCGCCCAATCTGGAGGAGCACTTGAGAAATTGGGGACAACCTCCTTACGGCCTGCCCAAATCTAAATCAAGCAAATGAGTTGCTGGAGAGCTCAAAACAACAGCAGAGTCACAAGTGGCTTAAGAGTAGAGACTAGGGATTCTCTGAGCAAGCACCTACGTGCGGACCACGCTAGTTCAGAGCGAAGCCCCTGCAGACCTGCATGCATGAATATTAGTACCAGCAAGCACCTCTTCAAATTCCGGGTGGTCTGCTGCACAGGGGCATGCAAAGTTGGGAGGGGTGTCCAGGGAGGACGCAGAGATGGTGCACAGGGAGCTGCGTTTAACCGAGCCATTCGAGTCTGTGTGGGCGCTGGCGGACTGGAACGCCGCCCAACGGCTGAGCGAGCCGCAGTTCATGCTCTTCATGTTCCTGCTGAAAATGCTGAAGAAGGGCCGGCCCCTGCCGCCCCGCCTCGGCCTCACGCAGGCGCGTTCCCTCTTGCATCCTAGAGTGCCAAGTACAATGAATGTCTGTTTGTCTATGGTGACAACAATTCAGGAATGCAGAGCTCTGCACAATTCTGGGAATGAATCCTTGATTAGAGAGAGAAAAGATCAGTTGGGCCAAGCCTGCATCAGCAGAGATGTCCCCATTGCTGTAACATGGCAGCAGCTTTCTTGTACACCTGAGCTGGCTTGTGGAAAGCAGAGATTCTCATGCAACCTGCATTCCTTGGCTTGCTGACACCATGCAGCTCCCCTTGTGCAGGTGTCCTACCTACTGGGCATTCCAGCAGAGCAGCTGCTGCCACCAGCCACAAGCATGCCACAACTCCTGCCCTGGCCCGAGTCAGTTCCACCCACCCCGGAGCTCCTGCCACAGCCTGCAGTCACTGGGAACGAACCTCTCCAAGATCCTGCCACGCAGCTGCAAGCAGCTGACAGGCAGGGTGGGAACGCGCCGAACGTGCAGGCGCAGCCGCGGCAGCCATCCGATCTCATACTCCGGCTGGCAGCTGGCGCGAAGGCGGCGCAGCAGCAGGCGCCTGATCAGGCAGCGGCCAGCCCAGAGGGAGTCAGCCTGAAGCAGCCGCTGCAGGTAGGACCATGTTTCACCCCTTCACATATAATTCGCTTTGGCTACCTTGTACAAATACTGAGCTCCATGCCCACGGTTGATTGTGTCTTGCTTGAAATTGGCAAGTTCATCAAGGTTGATTGCAGCTTGTCTGCAAATGCACCTTGCCTCAGGCAGGAGCAGTGTGCAAATTTAAAATTGATATATCTGATTCGCGAGATTTCCTGTCATGGTGTGCGCTGATGGCGTTTGCTTATTGCTTTGCCTGTTCATGCAAGCACAGGTTCAGGCTCACAGCAACAATCATCTTGGCATGGAAGCCATTGGGTGCGGTGCCTTCTTCTCAAATCAAAAGCTCAGATTCAATGTATGGGTAATCTTGAGTATGGGATCATGCGCAGGCGGGCGCAGGGGGCCTTAGGGGGCGTTCTCCGCCGCTGCCGTCCGGGAGCCCCTCCTTCTGGCAGCCCTTCGGGGCCGGCCGCGCGGCAGGTGGGGTCCCTGCAACTATCGTATGCTGTTCAAGCTGACAACGCAGGTAGCAATATTTGCTTGCTGGAGTAGAGTAGGGTGTTAGCCAATGTTGCAAAAGTATGCCTGCTGCATGTCTTTGCCACACTGTGGCTTTGCGCGAATCATCCTCCTGGATTTCCGTCTCACAAGGCTTCTATCCACATCTAATTCATGCCAGTCTAGAGGATCTATATCATGGGAACACAAGCAATTATTTTGCTACCGGAAAACTCTGAAAAATAGTTTTTTCCAATGATGCAGGTAACATCCGCCCGGCATCTGCCCCGAGCCCGACGGCCGCGCGCGCGGCCGCCGCAGCTGTCGGGGGTCCCTTCGGCCGGGGGTCCCCAGCGCCAGATCAGGCCACCGGCGACATGTGGCTCCCGTTCGACGGCGTGCCTGCCAACGGCCCCAGGTCCACACTCTATCATCCCTGCACTTCAGAATTCACTCTGCTGATCCACAGACCTGTCTTTGCATCCCTGCTGAATGTGTAGTGTAATAAAGCGTCTGATGCAGGGCACATGTCAAATTCCACTGTGGTGCTTCAGGGCCCAGACTGGCATCTCCTGCAATGCAAACTCACAGACCTGCGTCTGCATTCCTCCTGTAAACACAGTGCCTGACCTATGGTTTGCACGGTGCTTCAGGGCCCACAGCCATGCGAACGGATCCGGGCTCTTCGACACGGCGACCGCCTCGGACAAAGAGTGGCAGCCGTTCGAGCGCGCTCCCGTTGAGAATTCGAATATGGATTCAAACGAGTCGCAGTGGCGGCCGGATGCCTGGGCGGCGGATAACGCGCATCCCCCGGTGCATGCGCAGTCAGTGCCTGTCTCCTGGGGCAATGCCGGCGCCCGGCCGCCAACCCGAGCCGCCAGCGCTTCTGCTGAGGTGAGGCAAACCCATCATGTTTCGACTTTCCAGTTTAGTGGTTCATTGGGTCTTGCTTGCATCTGGCGAGTACATGAAAGGGTAGTGTATGTGGCAGCCTTTCATGCAGCTTGTCTGCCGACGCAATTTGCCTCTGACTGCAATGAGTCATATCCTCTATTGTGTGCTGGTGCCTGCTTACTAAAAGGAACCCGGCCGAGGGCTCTGGTGTCAGTCACTCAGAGCATGTCACACGCAGTCATTTTTAGAGCTAATCTGTGTCCTGTTATTATGCATGGGCGGTGTCATCTACCCTCATGTGATGTCCGATCTGTTACTCAGGGCCGGGAGCAGGCGCGTCTTTTGAACGGGACAGGTGCGCGGAGAGGGAACGCGCAGGGACTGCCGCCGTCTGGGCAGCAGCAGGCACGCCCCCAGACGGCCGACCTGCTGTCCACCTGGCCACAAAGGAGCAGCCTCAGAGAGGGTACACCTCCTCATGCTTTGCCTAGCACACAAATCCTAGGATCTGACTACAGTTGAATTGAAATGATTGAAGGTCAACTGAGATCAGAAGTGAAATATCTCTCCAGTATCACTGTTTCTCTTTGCAACATGTCTGCGGTCAGTCCGTTGTCTATCCAAGATCTGAATTGGCACCCTGGCTACCTCAGAAGATACACTTGCGCATTGCAGGCACATTAAAGTATTAGTATTAAAAATGTCACATGGAATTTTACGAAGATATGTTTAGAGTGAGGAATGTTGTGCAGGCATCCCGAGCCCTCGCCGCGCCTCCCCGGCGGCCCCGGGCTCAGGGGCCACGACACCGCGCTCGCTGTCACCGGACAGTCACCCGCCCAGTCATCACCCGATGACTCATCACCCGCCGAGTCACCAGCCGTCGGGCGCTGTCAGCCTCTACAAGCAGCCCACCCTGCGATCCGGGCCCTCTGCAGGTGCCCTTAATTTGCGTGGTTGCTTGTTCTAGATATATGTTAGAGGGTCTCAGATCTGCTGGAGTTCAGACATTCTCTGTCTCTGCACAGTGGCAGCAGCAACTCCTCTAAAGGAAACTTAGCTATGCCCCATCACCGGAGAAGCAGCGCCATCAGTCTCTCCGCACTATCACGGTCATACAGAGCCGTTTACAGGAGCTAAAGAAATCCCCGTGGCACCGCTGCCACATCCTGCCATTCCGAAACACTTATAGCATTTGCGACTAAGGTTCCATATGCGAAATCTATCAGTGAGTACCCATGCATGAGCCCCTTACTGTCTCTCACACGGGTTGCTTGGCGTGCCGGTCTCAGGCGGCGTGCGGCTGCTGGCGATAACAATAGAGCGCGCCAACCTGGACTATCGCAAGCCGCTCGACCGGCCGGTGTTCTGCGTGTCGCTGCACGACGCAGACGGCCGCCCGCTCGAATCGCCTCAAGACACACCCCCCGGACATTTCGACCGCAGCGGCCGCTGCGTCGGCGCGGGCCACACTGTGATCTTGCGGACGCCCTTGCGCCAGATGCCGCCCGGTGCGATCCAGAACTAAAAATCAGATTCTAGAATTAAGGGATTTTAGGGTCAACCTCACCCCCAACCTTTCGTACGGCGTAGTGTCATTTTTTCACAAAGTGAAAAATGTACACGGTCTTTAGAAATTGAACGATTAGCCATGCCTTCTGCACGCAACTGCCTGCTGTTCAGGGCCATGGCAATGGTTTGTGCTTCATGCTTTCCCGCGCACAAGATTGGCCCCCGTTGCTTGCAAGCTTCCTAACTTCCCAGGTGTGATGAACTCGGCAATGAGCTCTTGACAGAGCCTCCCTGGGAGCATGGCCTGGCTTCTACAGTACTTGACACTCAATTGTTGCCCAGATTAAAGCGTTGGGGTATGTGGAGCTGGAGTACACCCCTGCCTTTGCACATTACCCCTGTTTGATTGTTGATACATTTTCTATCTTTATAGACTTAAATGTGAGAACATGCGTGTGGCGCAGAGGCGGTGGTGTATGTGGAGCTGAAGCACTGGAAGAGCGCCAGCCGCAAGATGAGCGTGCTTGGATGGTCCTTCGCGCCGATAGAGACCCTTGTCGATGCGTCATCTCCCCCGGATGACCCCACCCCTCGCGCAGGTCTGCCCTTTGATTTTCCCCCTGTCTTTGCTTTCCGTGCTTATACTTTAGTATTTTCTGCTATGTACATACCTGGATGCAAGAGAAGTGCCTGTTTGGGTGCATGGGAACTCCAGCCAAGAGCGACAGATGCAATTTTTTTGAGCCCACATCTTCTTGGTGCTCATGTATGCATGTCTGCTCTGCTTTTCCTGTGTGCAACGCTTTTCTGGCCTCCGCAACTTGAGTACTGCTAGAAAGAGAAAAGAGAGAGAAGCATCACGTCGTTGCCATTCAAAGAGGCTGATCAGATGTTTTGGGTGCTCGATCCCAAGTACTCTTCCTAACACAGCTCTGATAACGTGAGCCACATGCGAACACTTGTCCTGCCTCACAGATTGATGCATTTCATTGGGCACAAACAAACTTTTCACTGGATTTCTGCAGGCCAGCTGTTCCTGCACCTGTGGAGGAAGCCGCTGGATCTGACTGCGCACCAGAGGAGGCTCCAACTCAAGGCACTGCACCCGCACGAGCACGATCTGTTTCTCACAATTGCCAGCGCCTGATTTTGGACTGTTGATGACATGAAATTCTCTTGCATTCTAGTGAGCCAGTTGAATTTTTGGTAGGAGGCTACAGTGCAGAGTACGGATGTCCAACAGGATGACAGTAGACTAGAGATGTTGAAAAAGGGAGGAGACTCGGCTCTTGTGAAGGCTTGCAATATGTTGTGGCAGGCCCCTGACAGGCATGATTTTGGATTCTTCATGGCATCCTGACAGATGTAGGTTGATGATTCTGATGAGCTTTGTTGAATCTAGCAGACCAACTTCATGAGCTGATGAGATCGTCAAAGGAACTCTTTCAAGAGTCTTGAATCAAGATCTCTATAGCTAGAGTACGTTAGTGATAAATATTACTCAGCTGCGGTTGATGGTCCCCTACAGGGTTGTCCGTTGTGAAAGCATCCTAACAGTGACAATGGCTTTGGGACATAATAATTTTTCGCAATTTGATAATGCTCACACAAAGCATGCCGGTCTGCATGCAAATCGCCAAGGCTTAACGATTCCCCTGTAGGGTCATTTCTAGGGGTGAGTATACAACGAAGCCCGAGAGCAGCTCGAAAGCAGTGTCTTCCGGAACGGCGAACAGCGAAGTCTACACATGATCAGGACTTGCTAACTTCCAGAGGGGTGGAATGGAGCGCCAATCATGCTTTCCGCGCCGCAGCGGAAGCTAGGATTGCTTGCTGTAGCTGGGCGCCTGAAACCCAGTTAACTTTCTAGAGAGACACCCATTCCGATCTTGGGATGAGGAGCCGTACAGAAGGCTTTGCAACGCTAAACGTTGTCATTATTCTACTATCATGGAGTTTTGCATATGCTCGAAAGCTGGAATCAGCCACACATTACCACCATCCTCACCCTGCAGGTACCTGTACTATACATGCATTTTTTGTTGGAATAGAATTTCCTTTCCAGCACGATCTGCTCTGATCTGACGTAAAGTGGTTCCGGTACTCACAAAGTTAACTTTTGCAGGTGCACCAGGGCAGAAAAAGCTGTGCGTGAGGCAGAAGGTGTACAGGATCGACGACAACGTCGTTCCGGACGAAGAGAGAGGCTGGCTGGTCGCGGATGACTTTTACAAGATCATGAAGGAGATGGATGAAACGCTCCATCCCTACGTGATGGTGCAAATCGATGGCGTCCCTTGCAGTGGCAGAGGATGCTGTCAGGGTACTATGATGCTGCGCCCAAAGGGCTCAGACGCAGACATTCTGGTGCACATGATTGACGAGTACAGCGAGTTTCTGGCAAGCCTTCCCTGGACGCCCACCGCTATCCTGGAAGGCGAGTACTTTTCTCACACAGACTTAAGTTCGCCCCACTGATGAGTGAATGCTGCATGGCCAATGCGTTCAGGACTAATTTGATCGTGTTAATCTTAACAATCAGAGGTACACTCGAGAAAAGCCACGTAATAAACATCCTCAATGAACTCTCACACAGAACAAGCTCAAAGTAAGGCAACACATCAGTTGATCATCTTGCTTTGCTCTGCTCGAACCTCAATGCATGCTGGCTTGCATGCATGCAGGCGGCGGCAACATGGGAGTAGCAACAATGCTACTGGCGCACATGTATCCGGTGGCCACCATTGTGACACTCGAGCCAGAGCCCGGCAACTGCTGGCTGCTGCAAGTCAACACCCGGGCTTTTCCCAATGTGAACGTTGAGTGCACCGGCCTCTGGGATAAGGATGCAAACCTCAAGATTGTGCCTTCGGATGACAACCTTGATTGGGGTTGGAGGACTCTTGAGGTTGTGCAGCCCTCAGCTGACACCATTACAGCTGCAAGCGTGCCAAGTCTGATGAGGAAGTATGGGTTGGCGGGGGGATTCGACTATGCAAAGCTGGATATTGAGGGGGCGGAGTGGAAGGTTTTCGAGGAGGATAATGCTAGGGGTTGGCTGGGGAGTTTGAAGCTGCTGAGTCTGGAGGTGCACAATCACATGGCAACTCCTGAGCAGGCGCAGCATCTTGACAGCTTCCTGCAGGGCCAGGGGTATTCAAAGTCGTTGCACGGGGAGTATGAGGTCTGGGCGGTGCCTGAATTGGAGCCCTACCTGCACTCGGAACAGAAGATCAAACAGAACAAGATGCTTGGCGGAATTTGAGAGGTTGTCAGATAATTGCAAGTTAAGTCGGAAAAGAATTTGTCCCTCACAATTGGACTGCAAATGCCTGACTACAGTCTGGAAAAAGAACACTTCCAAGGCAAATGTGCACTATTGTCTTTCTCCTTGATCGGTGGAAGGTTCTGTTTACGCTGAAGGCTCAATGAATTCCTCGAAGTATTCCATGGAACATTGTGCGGCACACATATTCATGAGCTCAGTGGCACTTGAAATGGGCTGGACATGCTTGCTTGCAGGTTGCAAGTTTGCAGTGATGTGACTCAGTGATGTGACTCTACAACTACTTTGGCATGATTCTCACATGCACTCCTTGCTTACAATACCTGCGATTGCTCGTGCTTGCATATTTGATTGCTGTTTGATGATATTCACGACCTCGATCTGCTCTGCAGACAGTGCTCTGCACGTGTTGCAGGTGCACCACACCAAAAACTTTTGATCCGCCAAGGGCTGTCATCAGAAAGCACATGCGGCAAATCAGCCTTGTCAATATTCGCACAGTACGATCTGATGTTGAGCCAGGTAAGGGACTGCAGCAAGCCAGGGCTCATAGGCTTCCAAAGGGGATGGTCAGGACTGATGCTGCCTTCATGAATGTCAATGTGCACTTTGCAGCCGTCTGGGACCAAGATGCCCTCGGGTGCAAGGTCCTCCGATGACAGGCTGCCTAGGTGGCTGAGACTGCCCAACTCCAGCGGGCAGTCAAGGACCTGCTTTGCTTTGGTGCCTTTTGTCAGTACGTAGCTGAAGCCGCTCAAGTGCATCTTACGCTTCACTTCCACAAAAGCTGTCTGTGTCATGGCGTCGACAGCCTCACTTCTCTCGGGAGCTTGGAGACTCTACATTACAATAGTGCTAGCCTAGCCTAGCCTACTGAGTACTGGTATGCAGCCTTTGTACATGTACAAAGGCTGCATGCATTGCCAATGCAACTGCACACAATGGCAGGGAAGCACAATCTCAACTGATACACAAAGTAGCAAAACCCGAAACCACTGGTTACCAACAGGCTTCCCCGAAGGCCAAACCCTTCACCCTGATCGCCAAAGTATCTTTAGCCTGTCATACATGTTGCGCCAGTTTTAGCCTTTTCTGCCAGCACACACCTTTTGCTTCACACCTAGCAAGGTCTCTCATGTACATTGTACAGTAACTGGCGGCCAAATCTCTCTGGAGTCTTAGTAGCAGATTGCACTTCATGCCATGGCGTCGATGTGATTGAATACACAAATGTCGTCAGGTAGGTGAATATTGCACAGGAATCAGCTGAGACAGAGACGACCGGAGGTAGCTCACCAGATTCCAGGTGACTCCTCCTTCTCCTCTGATATCCTCAGATTCAGATTTGACTCTCCGTGGATGTCCGACAGGTGTGCGATACTTGTTGTAGCCATCTACTGTCCTTTTAGATGGAAAGTTGCGAAGCAGCTTTGCACTTTGCAATCTAGAAATTCATCATAGCGTTGTAAACATACCATTTCAATGTTTGCCTTACCAATAGCACTTATTTGACCAATCCTATGGACCGCGAGGCATGGGGGACGTGAGCAGAGCCCAGAACTAGGACTTATTTTAAGCCACAGGAAATGTCTTGAAATAATCGACAAATCCACTATCCAACTACAAGCAGCATTGTCAAAAATGCGGTGTCGCTTGAAACTTTGTTGCGTACTTTTGGGCCTATTATGATTGAACCTTCCACACATGCACTGGCTCGACTGCAGGGGCATGGAGGACGTGGTTGTAGAAGTGTTCCAAGGCGTGGCTGAAGTTACAAGTCTGCCGATCTCCAGCCCTGTGACTGCTGTGGAGGCAATGGATGGTCTTCGGTATATCAACCCAGCCTGGGTCGGCAAGCTGACAGAACCCAACCAAAGCACTGCCTTAATGGGGCAGCGACAGCTGACTCCAGGCGCCATATACCATCTGCACTTGCGAGAGCAGACAGGTAGGTGCACTCCAGCTCCAGTGCCTGGTGGTGTCATGGCTGTTCTGTAAGGACCTGACTAGTCTGCAGCAGCTTGTGGCGGCCTCCGCTGCAGCTACAGGCAGCCATTTTGCCTTACTGCACTAGGAAAAGCTTGGCCAGAGCTGCACAGCACCGTTGAGATCATGCTGTAGCTGCACAGTTGCCACCCTGTTTCTGCGAGCCTTGGCCGTGTTGGGCTTGATGCTACTGGCGTCTGCTGGCTTTCGGTGGTGTGTTGCTGGCAGTTGGTAGTGTGTAGCAGTGTGTAGCAGCAGCACACTTTTGCATGCTGTGTTTGTTGCTTGCACATATCGGCTCTGCGGTGTCGTCAGGAGCTGCACAGCTTACGTGGGCTTGCTGCTACAGCTGACTTGCTCAGTGTTGTACAGGTATCCAGGATTCAACATGTGTCTGGCAGTGCTTAGCAACGTTTTAAACTGCTCTGTGCACAGGTGTTGCCTACAGTGGGAGGGCAAAGCTTGTTGGCCATGAGTCAGAGGGGATCAAGGCACGTTTGGGACGTTACCACACACCCCGCCAGCAGACAGTGTTGCGCACTTGCGAGCTTGCAGACGGAAAGGGAGCGGTGCTCATCAGGAGTCCGCCTCATAGCGGGAAAACCTCTTTGTGCCAGTTGGTTGCAGCGGCAGCAGAAGCAGGGGTGCCTTGCACTTCGGGCGGCGGCTTCAAGGGCGTATATTACATCAGCCTTAGCTCTATGGCACAGCATGGTGGTCTGCCCGGGAAAAGCTTTGCGGAAATCTGGGAAAGTGCCTACCCGGGTGTCAGCTTTGACAGCATCTGTGCAGCATCGCCGCCGCCATCCCCTGAAGGGCAGCTTGCTGGCAGCTCGTCACCTGACCGTCGGCCAAACCTTCTGCTGGTTGACGAGGCACAGGTTGGCTTCAGCCAGGAGAACGAGCTGTGGGACATCCTGAAAGATGCTCAGAAGACTGACAAACCCGGAGTGCGCATCATCATCGTATCCTCATGGGGCAGCGACGTCATCCAGCAGTTGGGGCCTGAGACGCATGTCCGCACACCTGGTGACTGGGAAGATGGCAGTGCAGTCATCAGCCTCAGGTAAGCCTTAGATGGCCTTGCAGTTAACCTCTGGTTTGTCAATCCAGGGAGGTTGTTGGCACTAGGACTGGCAAACGGTTGATGGAAAGAAGTCCGACCGCACCTGATCGATAAGGGAAGCACACTGCAACATGTCAAAGCATGGCAGGCAAGCCTTATAGTTGCTTGGTGTGCACAGGCCCACAGAGAAGGTGAAAGTCTCCGTGCAATTGGATGCGGCAGAGGCCCAGGAGCTTTGGGACGGTTGGGTCGCCTTCCATGGTTGGACCTTCTCAGATAGCATCAAGGAGCATTTGTTGCAGCTCACAGACTGCCAGCCAGGTATGCTTGTCCATGCGTTTGACTGGCTGGAGGAGCAAGGCCTGCAGAATTGCGTCAATGTTGCACAACGCGAGGAGAAAGTAATGCGGCTGCTGCTGTCGTCTGACTTTCTGCTGAGCTTTGTGCAACATTGACGCAATTCTGCAGGCCTTGCTCCTCCAGCCAGTCAAACGCATGGACAAGCATACCTGGCTGGCAGTCTGTGAGCTGCAACAAATGCTCCTTGATGCTATCTGAGAAGGTCCAACCATGGAAGGCGACCCAACCGTCCCAAAGCTCCTGGGCCTCTGCCGCATCCAATTGCACGGAGACTTTCACCTTCTCTGTGGGCCTGTGCACACCAAGCAACTATAAGGCTTGCCTGCCATGCTTTGACATGTTGCGATGTGCTTCCCTATATTTAGGCTTTAGGGTTAGGCCTAAACCCTAAACCCTAAAAATATTCAAAGCTTACGCAGTTTGATCAGGTGTGTCAACTTATTAAATAGTGTTTGGCTGGCACTCCATTCCCAAGCCATGACATGCCTTTTGGTGCAACCTGCCTTGGCACGTGCGGAAGGGAATGGGCACACATACACGATGTTTGTGCTGCCTAGGTACCGCAAGATTTTGGAGTCCATCCCATAAGATGCAGAAGCGCGCGAAAAGAAGGAGGCTGCTGTGCGGTTGCTGCGTCTCCTGCTGGCCGGTTCTGAGGTAACCACTGTTTCATAAACAACCATTTTTCTGCTTGTTTGGGGGGTGTTTTTCAGGTAGCTGCCCAAACGGCAGCTGGAGATCCCTTCTTCTACAGCCCTGGAATGCTGCTGATGCAGGTTTCTGCAGATGACATGACAGATCCTGTGCGTGAGTTGGCTGGCACGTTGGTGCGCTTGGGGCAGCTCGTAATGGAGCGGCGCATGTTCAGCTTCCCGTCCAGACTGCACGAGGTGTTTTTTATGCGTCAACACTTATGCACAACTGTTGGAGATTCTCACGCTCTGCGTGCCTCGGGCATTGCCAGCTTCATTGCGATGGTGGTGGAGCGCATGCCGCCTGCCCAGCTGTCCAAGTCCTTCTCGCGGGACTGCACGGGCAATGTATACGAGCGACACTGGCAGAATGAGTTCTACAGGTAGGTCTCAATGGCTGTGCTATTTGGCCTCCTAGGGTCGCTTCAACAAGTATCTATTTGCCTGAGTAAATTCTGTTAACTTGTGACAGGGCAGCCATGACACTGCTTGCACGTGGCACACATTTGAGCCCAGATGCTGGCCGTCTGTTTGGCATCAACGGTTTTGTGGACTTTCTGTCCGACTTCAATTGGGCCATTGAGTTGATGCGAGATGGCAAGGATGCTTCTGGACACATGAAAAGGTGGGCCCCTGGTGATGCCTTTCGCTGATGTATTGCCTTGTCAACTTTCATATACATGGTCATGTTCAGCTTGTTGCAATATGCAAAGGGTGGCGCGGCTGCTGTAGGTTTGAAGCTGGCGGCACGTACCACGAGCTTATTCAGGACTTTGCGGTGTTGGACTTCCGGACTAGCCTCCCACGCACACCAGCCAAAGAACACTTGTATCACATCATCTTCGACCAGGATTACAAGATGGCGATCATCACGACACTGAATCAAGCTTCGCAGACGGTGCAGCTCCGAGATGATACGGTCTGAAAGGACAGATGACAATGCATGAGCGTCCTTCATGCGCAGGCAGGATATGGGGAAGCCGGACACTGTGAGAGCAACCGTGAAGAGACCGATGCTGATGTCAGTTGTCTCATTTCTGGGTGTCACAACCAAGTGACACAAATTTCCTGACCTCCATCAGCGAAGTACATGATCCAACTTGAGTAAGACATGCATGGACATGCCAATAGCCAAGTCAGGCTATGGCCTACCTCTCAAGACAGCTGTGAGCGGCTGATCTTTGTGGTCCTGCAGCTTTCGCAAACTCTGTAAAACAGCCATCCTCCTGCACCTTCCTCTTGAAAATTTCTATCGTCACACTGTGCGGAGCTGCAAGGACAGAAATCTGACCTTATAATAGGAGCGGCAGCCAGTACAGTGGCGTCGTGTGCAGTCTAAACGGATGGTGCAGTAAAATAACAACCGAATAATGCTTTTACAAAGTGCTCGAGAAGGGATTTAGTTGTTATGATAGGTGCACAGCTATGCATGTATTCATCGAAAGAGCAGACATTGCTAATAATATGAACATGTAATTGCCAAGAATATTAAGATTATGCTGTTGGACATTTACAATCATCTTGTCGATCGGCACAAATTCTGCATCTGTCGATAGGAAGGGACCAACCGCTGAGGTCCACATGCAGCAGCATAACCATCGAGGGCTACGAGACAGGGTGAGAAGCTAAAAAACGCTTCAACATAGTGCTACAGTAATTGCTAATCGTTCCGCAGTGATATGACTGTGTATGACTGTATGACTGTGTATGGCGGCAACACTGGCACCCAAGACTTCAGTTGCTTCTGTCTACACACAAGCCATTACAGTCCCTTCTGGAAAGCCAAACAAGCGTGCTCACGTTTTAAATAATACGGCAGGTGGCAGGATACAGGGCTCGTATTCAGCTCGAGAGATGGGACACAGCAGCATGGGAGGCGCTTGTGGCAGAGATTTCCGAGGCTGCAGAGCGGTCGCCCACCCCAGAGCTGCTTGCTGAGCAGAAGGCAGTGCTGGAAGAATTTTTGGAGATCTTTCCCACGGCGGTGAGCCCAGACACGCATGCATTCCTTGAAATCAATGGTGCAATTATCCTTTTAGTAGCTACAGCTGCTGGCGGTGCACCCAGGACAAACCTGGCGACAAAAGGCCACAAAATGCAGCAAAGCATGTCATCTGCCAGCGCACGTTTACACATGCATGCATAACACATGTCTCAGCATGGGAGCCATATTCTGCATGGATGAAACCCCTGTGCCACCCGCGCACTGGAAATATAGCACCTGCAAGCTGTCACATACCTAGAGAGTCTCAGTAAGGTGTTATGTGATTTTGAGAAGTGCGAGGAAGTTCTGGATGCGAGCTGGGTGTGCTCTGCTGCGCGCAGGCCCTCTATTGGCAGCGGTATGCAGAGGCGGAGATCCGAGCAGGGAATGTGGCGGGCGCCAAATCTGTGTTCAGCCGCTGCCTGCTGACCTGCCTCAGTGTGGACCTCTGGCGGACCTACCTGCGCTTCATCAAGCAGGCATGCCGCACAACATACCAATAAATCAGATTGCAGCACTATTGGCAACACAGAAGTGATGCCGTGTGGCAAATTGTCATTGGGCCCTAGAGGTGTCAACCTCTCATGCCAAGTCCCCTGTGGGAAGAAGCTGAGCCTTGATTAAAGTTTACGACGTATAGTCAGGCTGGAAAACTCTCAGAAATGCATTTCTGGAAGAGAGGCAATCTCACTAGCTACCGTGTCAAGTAGCTTGCAAGCACCAGTAATGTGTGCGGATCAAGGTTCACTTGCTCAAACATTCAGGACAGTGAGCACCGCTGCACAGACAGCGCGGGAGACTTGATGAGTAATGCTCGGGAAAGCATGACTGACCCCGCTGTGCTGTGCTGCGCAGATCAATGAGCCCAGGGGTCCGGATGGAATGGACGAGGTCAGGAAAGCCTTCGAATTCACACTTGACAAGATCGGCGCTGACATTGGCGCTGGCCCGCTCTGGCAGGAATACATCGCTTTCTTGCAGGTAGGGTCAATAGTTCAAAGAAAACAAACTGTCCAGAAATCTGACCTTTTAAGAGACATCTCGTCTTCAGTCTCGGCATTTGCACCTCAAATTGTGCCAAGTGCCATTTGCAGCAGCCGCTTTGCTTTGATCTGTTTCCTCTGGGGGCTGCTGCAAGTGATTGCACCTGCCTGCAATTTCAGCTGCCCACATGACTGCTAGTGTGAACTCAGATGAGGCTGGCGAGCTGAGATGTATTTGTTCATTGTGTTGATGGACACTGAAGTATGTTGTGTGATTAGGGGCCGCCGGTCAATTCGCCGGCGTTCCTGGCGCTGTTCTCCGGGGGCGTTGCCGGCCAGGAGGACACCCAGCGATTCACCCTGGTCAGGTGCGGTCGCTCAACCCTTGTTCCACACTCAACCCCTCAAAACCTACCCTTGGCCTCAGCTTGTACAATTGATTATATATATTATTTTATATCATTTTATAATATAATCATTTTTAAAAACGATTTGCTCGCCATTGCAAGTGTTAGCTGCAAATCGGCTGAAAGGCATCCTCCGAATCACGTTTGTATGGTCCGAGCAGTCAGTCAACGTTTGGTGTGCATGCTGCTGCCCTTGCTAGCATGGAGCAGGCATGCAGCAAGCATGCGTAGGAACAGGGCTCTGACTTTATTCAGTGAGTCTTGAATCAATGTTGCTTCCTCCAATGTGGACAAGCCATGCTCTCCGTCTGCAAGTGTAGCATGCATGCAGCAAATGCACTATGCCTGTCAGCTTCTGAGTGCGATGAGTGCGAGAAGTGCGCTCAGAAAGCGCACTCCTTAGCTCAATGCCCCCCTGCTATCCAATTGAATTACTCTTGATTGACTGGTGGGCAGGCGTGCGAATCAGCGGGCGCTGGTGGTGCCTTGCCCTATAAATAAAGCATGTATTTACCACACATGCACACCTGACTATCAGCTAACCTTCAAAATCAAACATTCTGACTGGAAACTTGCCTATTTTGTTATTTCCAGGCGGGCGTATCAGCGGGCGCTGGTTGTCCCATGTGCCTCGCTGGAGGCGTTGTGGCGGTCGTACGAGCAGTTCGAGCAGAGCGGCTCCAACAAGGCCCTCGCGCGCCGCATCCTGGACGAGCAACGCCCCAGGTGACCCTGAATCCGTTTTTCTTCTTTGGCTTTTTGTGATTTTTTGGTGTTCTTTTCTTCTTATGAAGCTATCCCTGGCATCGAAATTCGCTTGTCAGAAAACAGGACTCGGGCTGACCTGCAATTCTAAAAGAGAGTTTTGCGTGAGCTCATGGTTCATTTGTGCCTGTGAACGTTTTGTCTGAAAATCCCTGGGGTGCAGCAAATTTGTCTGTCCCTGAGCAGAAGTATCACCTGCATGCAATTGATTGCAAATCCTGCCATCGAATTACTACTAGTTCTGGGTAATGAAAGTGATCAACTTGTGGGGGCTGGGTAGGTATCAGGCGGCTCGGGAGGCCTATGCAGAGCGCGCGCGATTACTGCAGCCAATAGCACCCAATGCCCTCGCGGTGCCACCTGGTGAGCCCATCGGCTCTTTGCAGATGTTTTCTTTGGAATTCCAAACGTATCTGTCAAGTCCTCTGCATTCAAGATCCCATCTTGCCTTCAAAGCTGCCATGGTGCTCCCATGAACGAATAATATTATTCTCCATTGGTATGTGGGGGCTTTCTCAAATCCTTCAGCTGTGCATAAATTCCCGCTCTTCTGCCAGCTTGCAGAAGCGGCCGAGGTCTTTTACAGTCCCCGACGTTCCATGACTGAGCTGGGCCTGTCTGTGCATCCTGCCCTTCCTACCAGGGGCTTTGACGTGATTTTAGCAGGTCAAGCTGGCACCTTAGGGTCCAGTGGATTAATTTTGACAGGGGATTATAAAGGGGAATCAATCGATGCGCAGGCATGGGCGGCCTTGCGCAGGCGTCGCAGGCATCCGCATGGCGCGATTACATAATGTGGGAGCGCCAAAACGGGCAACGCCTGGATGGGCCTCTTCTGGCAACGCGCGTGGCACTCGCCTATGAGCAGGCGCTCATGCCTCTGCGACATTTCCCTGAGGTAAAAATTTCTGAATGAATGAAGATTTTGAGATCGCACAAAGACAGAAACCTTCAGTGAGAGGCCAGATCTCGGCATATGAGCTGCAGCATTGGATCGCATCATGATGCATGCGCTCATGGCCGTTTGCTAAATTTCCTTGAGGCAACATTCTCTCTTACCTGAGCGTTCTGATTGCTCCTAGGGCAGCGACCGAGTGTCTCGGGGTACTTTTGCAGCATGCGGCCCCAAATAATAAACATCCAAGTCCTGGGCACGCTACCATGATGGCCTCGCGGACCGTGTGTCTGCCTCTTGTATATGGGATCTGGGCACATACCCAGTACGCGCATTTGTGCTTACTCATGCTGGGGGGGAAAGTCTGAGGACCTGTCGTCGCGCAGGTGTGGCTGGAATTTGCCAGGTGGCAGGCGGCTGAGGGCGGCAGCGGCCCGGCCGCTGCCGCCTCAGTCCTCGGACAGGGCAGAAAGGTGACTGTCCTTTGTTATCCTTTACTGTTTTGGGGCATCCCTGACGCCTCAATGAGATGCATTGCAGCATCTGCGCATCGCGTGTCACTTGAGCATTTCTGATCACAGCGCCATGTCTAGGAATGGTGATGGCCCACCATTATTGTCACAACTGCAGTGATGGCATTGTCCAGGAATTTCCTCTCATTCCCTCAAACATATGCCTCTCCCTTTGGCGTGGCCATTTCTGGAAATTGCTCTGCATCCTGAATGTGTGCGCAAATTGCTTTCAGCTGCAGTAAGGGCAACTGCAACTGCCAGGGATCAAACAGTCATAATCTTTGCTTGTTGCAATTGTTGCATCTCGGCAAAGTGTTTACGGTATCCCTCTGACTGTGAAGACCGAGGGCCTGTTTTCTGAGGGTGTGTGCATGCTGGGATCAGGCGCTGTTCAGCTGTCTGCTGGTCCACTTCGCGGCGGCAGATCTCGAGGAGTCCCGAGGGAGCACCGAAGCTGCGCGGCGTGTCTACGAGGACCTCGTGGCCGGCCTCGTGCCAAAAGAGGACGCCCCGCCAGACCAGGCGGCCAGCCCGCAGGTGCGCGCATGTGCTGCGCTGATGTCATCGGTGTGTGTGATTTGGTGTGTCCTGCATGGCCTGTACATGGCGTGCACATGGGCCTTTGCTTCTGTCAGCCCGCAGCAGCGCGTATGTGCCTTTGCTGACTTGTTTGCCTCTGCATCTTCTACCTTCTCTTTGCCCTTGCATTGCATTCACATGTACCCTGATGTCTGTCGCCGACAATCTCAGTATGACGAAGGTCTGTCATATATTTTTCAAGTCAAGGTGGATGGCTGCCACTTGTGTTGAATGGAGCTATCTGTTTCACAGTGATGCAGTGAGCTGGGACGGCTAGTATTGCTGATTTTGAGCAGGCTGTAATGCCTTGAATTTAGCAATGCTGTTCTGCCAAGCTGCTTATAAGAACAGCAAATCAGCATCTTCCAGAAGCCAAGAGACATGCAGCATGCAAAGTCTGGCAGTTGCTATCACAAGTTTCAATATTTGTGTTGCACAGTGTCAAAGTTTGCAGCCTGAGACGCAAGCTCTCCCCTGAAAGTAGCTGCCAATCTTCCTGACATGATAACTTGCTGCCACAATGCAGGCAGCAACACTGCATCAGCAGCTGCAGCCCATCTTGCACTCTTCCTTTCTTTGAATGCTTGTCCATTGCTCAGGGCTGGGGCACGCAAGTCATTAGATATTTATTGATCAACATTTGCTGTGTTGTGCAGCTGTCGCCAGAGCTGGGCGGTCTGGCGTGGGTGCAGTACATGCGCTGGTCGCGGAGAGCCGAGAGCGTCAACGCAAGCCGCAAACTCTTCGTGCGCTGCAGAAAATGGCCCGAATGCTCCTGGCAGGTACATTTCCAGCTTTGCAAGACATGCTGTATTCATCACCAAACCTCTGATGCTTCGCATGCAGCTAGGGCCCTTGACAAGCACATGTACACTGCCAGGCGCGATTCTCAACATAGTAGTGGCAGGCGCAATGCTCTCACTATCAACATGTGTCCATTTCACGCACGCATACCTCTCTTGGATTCCCTGCAGAGCGGCCACTCTTGGGTGTGGACCCTTTGGACGTGGATGCAGCCTGCTTACCTCAATTTCTGTATTGAAGCGTCCAGCACAAATGTATAGAAGACAGATATCGGAATGTGTATGCTTTATATTTTTTATAGTATGGCTTCAGGGTGCTGACAGCTCAGGTGCCTTGATGTCTCCTGTCCTTGTTTGAGGCGCGACGTCAGGCCTTCTCAAGTCTCAAAGGCCCTTTTTTCTGATCCTCCGTCAATACAAAGTGCTTGGCTTCTGCCTTAAGGAGGCGTTCAGTAACTAGCACTTCTCCGTCCAGCAGCTCATACACCATTTATTGTTCTACTGCATGGGGAGTTGAGTACTGCAATTTCTTGCCTTTGCAGGTCTACGCAGCGAACGCGCTGATGGAATGGCAGTCGGAGAGATCAGACAAGATCCCACGCAACATTTTCGAGCTCGGGCTGAAGGCCTTCCTGGGCGAGGCAGGCTACGTGCTGGCCTACGCTGACTGGCTGCTCTCCATTGGCGACGCCGACAACGCAAAACAGCTTTTTGAGCGTGCTCTGGCGGCTGCGGCGGCGGCTGCGGCCGAGGGCGGGAATGACCAGGGGCTGCAGCAGCAGCTGTGGGACAGATACATCCAGGTGGGGGTTTAGCTTCATTTACCAGCAGAGTAAAAAGTGCAGATTAGAGGTCCCGGGGTCATCATAGTGCTGTTGAAAAAAGCCCATTTGGCTACTCAATTTGGCCGGCTGACACATTAAAAAGACTTTTGTCAAGTTTCTTCTCGATCACGCTCCTCTCAGCGCGTTGCCAGGTTCTTATCAACAAGAGTTCTCTGACTCCAAGATGCTGGCTGAATAGAGCGTTGCATGTGCACTTGAGGGATAGAAGTGGCCAAGATAAGACACAAGATTAGATGGGCTAGTTCGGTCACTGATCAATTCCAGTCATGTCGCACCTGCTGGGTCCCGGATAGGACGTATATTACGGCCCCCAACAAGTACGTCGTATAGCCTGAAGAACATAAGGAGTCAAGAGCTCTTCGGCACATCAATGGACATCAGAAGGTGAATGAATCACAGGTGGAGTACCAGATGGGCAAGTTTGGTGCGGTGGCTGAGCTGGAGCAGAGGCGGAGGGGCGCCCTTGGAGACCCGCCCCCAACCGACACAGTCCGCTTGGCGCTCCTCAAATACAGGTGACTTCTTTTGTTTCTTAGGCATGACTTATGCTGCTTCTGTTTTTTTTCTGGACCTTACTGCGATCATCCCATGCATATGGGTCCTTTGCTGTCCACTCCCTCAAAAGCACAGGTCAATTTTCTGCTTTTTGTCCCTGGGTTTTGCTCCAAGCATTGCATGCAGACAGGTCACTTAAAATCACTTCAAGTGCTGCTCTGCTCTCTCCTTTCATCACAAAGCATTGCACACATATACGCATGTGAGATGCCCGCTGCCATAAAGCATTGCCTGCCTCAAAGGTTTGTAGCTGTGTCACTCTCTCTTGATCAAAGCAGCCAAGTACTCCCCTAATCAGCACTACTGTGCGTCCGGTGGCCTGCAACAAATGCCCTCAAGTGTCCTAACTTTAAGCCACGAGAGCCAACGGAGCCAGCTTGACCTCTGAGTGTGGCAAAACCGTGCAAGACAATTAGTCTAGGGATGGAGATGATGTGTTGGAGCCCAGGTGGCAAGGGTGAAAAGAGGGGCTTTATGCGCAGGTACATGGACCTGTGGCCGTGCACAGACGGCGATCGGCAGCATCTGATTCAGTTGCTAGGGTTAGGGTTAAGCCCCCCGGCCTCTGGGGGCGTCGTGCCCGGCCAGCCGCCACTTCAGGCGCCGCCTGTGCATGTTCAGGCAACGGCGCCGGCTCCGGCGGCGTTCCCTCCTCCGGCGGCGGCGGCGATGCCAAATCAGGCGATGCCGCCGTCGCCTGGGGGACTACGGCAGCCGCCGGCGGGGGGGCCTCCCCCCGTCCTGGCGCCACCGCCGGGGGGGGCCCACCAGCCCATCACGCAGATCCCCCGCGAGCTCGGCAACCTCATGAACGCCCTGCCGCCTGTTCATGTAAGCATTATCCTGGTCTGTGCGTTGCAAGAAAGTTCTCACATTACTTTGTGAAGCTCTTTGGCTTGGTGTAAAAGAGAAGAAGGTGTGTCTGAGAAGGCGTGCAGGGTCCGGATGCTCATGGATGTAAAGGACACCATGATGATGTGCCAATTTACAGTAGCTTCGAAATAGGAGTTGTGAGAGGAAGCAGCTGTTGCTGAGATATGTGACCCTGCAGGCCTTGCAGGCAGTTGCCCATTGACACGTCAGTTCCTTTGGGGAGCAAACCTTGCAAGAGACGAGCATTTGTCGCTGATATATGTGACCCTGCAATAAGTCAATGTGCACCCAAATTAGAGGCACACCTATTTGGCTCCTTCAATATTGCTCCGCAGCAGACCTGGCAAGGCAAACCACTTGATTTTGATTTTACAAAATCTGTAATGTGTTTTCCTGCAGGCGTTGGAGGGGAATCCGGTGGACGTGGACGCGGTGATAGAGGTGCTGATGTCAGCGGACCTGTCTCCAGCGGCGTTGGCCGCCTCCGAGGCAGCCGCCCTCGGCCTGAGCTTCTCGCCACCTCCCCAACAGCAATCCTCACTGCCACCTCCGCCAGGTGGACATCGCATGCATGCACGCATAACCTAAACCCTATAGTAGTATGTTCCAGTAGCATTGCAAGGAAATGTGACTTCAAGGGCCGGGGGCCACACAGATAGGGCACGTGCAGCCACCCCTGCAGGTCCGTTTGGCTCGCTGACGCCACCACTAATGTGTGCGCTGAGCATATCATTTTTGAGCACATCGGTGGCAGACTTCAATCCCAAAAGGCTGTAGATGCCCCTGCAGACCTGCCTTGCTCAAGGTTCTCTGGGACATTGGACACTTTGCACTTTGCACTTGCAGCGCACTGTTTGGCAGGTAAGCAAGCCAGCGGGAGGCAGAAGAGAGAGTGGCATGCTTTGCTGGGCGATCATTTTTCTTTCCTTTTGGGTGCTCACAAAATGGTCGGCTTGCACATCCACCTGTGCCGGCGCATGACTTATCTCACATCCCGCGATACAGCTCAGCTTCCTGGCAGCTTTGCAGCAGCACCATGTCATGGACAACCGCTCTGGGATGGTTCTGGGTCTTCATGATGTCAGAAAATATATACCGCCCTTTCCCAAACGATAGAAAATGCCCGTTTAGCGACGTTGCTGCTTACTGCAGTGCTGCGGCCACCGGATGCGGGCCCGGCAGATCCGCGCAAGCGGCCGTGGCCGGACGGCGCGGACGCGAATTCGAATTTGAAATTCGGGGCCGGCGGCGGTGAGGCAGGCAACAATCTGGCACCCGCGCATGACGTGTACCGGGCTCGGCGGAAGCAGCGAACGAAAGCCAGCCCGCTGCATGGCTGATGAGTCATGGCTGATGAGTCAGCAGTGATGACAGGGGCCAGCGGCCACCCCAATTGAATTTTGACTGAGGTCTCATTAGGCCGATCTAGATCTCTGACTAGATCTCGTCGTCATTTCGAAAGTGAGATGCACAGCTGAGGTGGCCAAGACAGACTCTGTATCGGATACAGGGCCACAACAGCATAAGATTGACCGTTAATATAAATCTCAAGCTTTGATATTTTTGCTGACCAACTACAATTAAATTGATGCGCATGCTGCAACACTGTGCGGAGTGTGGTGATTGTAAAATGGGCGCATCTGCAGTTAAATCCTTGACATTCAATTGGCTGGAATGGACACTACAGAAAGTGACTAACCGCCACATCATCATTGTCAGCTCGAAAGTGAGATGGACAGCTGAGCAGTGAAGTCAATTCACCCTGGCAAATTTCACGGTTTGTGAACACAAATGAGAGCAACATAGGGAAGCGGCAGCAGACGTGTAACACGTCTCAAGCTTCTAATGCAATGCCTGCTCTGCCGGGCACTAGTGCGGTGACATTGCTTCTGTGCACATCTTTTGTGCACTGCGCTTCTGCGACCTCTGCAGAAATTCTTCCACTTCCAAACCCAGAAAATGCTTTCACCTTTGACGACCCTCTACAGGTGGGTCTCTTGGCCGTGGACAACATTAGGAGCTGCAACACAAGAAATTGAAGCAGGTACGTGAGTATTCGTCACAGTATCTAGAAGTTTGCAAGCGAACTCATCAGGCAGACTGGGCAGAAGTGCAGTGTTCCCATCAGGGCATTCAATCTGTGAAGGTGGCATAGGTGGTGTCAATATGCTAAATCTTTTACAGTTTTTTTTTGTAGACTCTGTTGGACCCATCTGTCCATTCTCCTGTGCTCGCACTCTGACACAATTGGTTCATGGCCTGGTCTGCTTGCAAATAAACTTCAAGTCAGGACAGTGAAAGGATTTTGTGATTTTTTTGCTCTTGTGCTCAGGTGACCACAACACCTTCGCCAGAATCGACAACCCCAGCAGCTGCGCTCGAGACAACCACCCCTGCACCCTCAACCCCGCCGCCAACCACCCCTACAACCCTAAGTACAACCGCGCTACCCCTGCCTACATCCACTCCAGCTCCCTCGACCAATCCCCCAACCACCCCCCCAACGCCGACCTCGTCAGCCGCTGCTGCCACAACAAGTGCAACCCAGCCGCAGACAAGCGCCGCACCTGTCACATCGCTAACACCCGTCCCGACATCCTCTGCTACCTGCATCGCCAGGGGCGAACTCTGTGGTTTTACAGGCCAGCCTTGCTGCAGCGGAACCTGCCGGAGCACTGGGAATGTCACTAGCCTGCCCCGGTGCATTTAAGATCGACCATGGTCTGCAGTCCGATGAGGTTGTGAGTGGGATGGCCGGCCCATGACAACTAGCTTGTTTTGTGATCGGCTTGTCACATCTAGGGTGCACTGCGCAATGTGCGAACTTGTGTACTATGCGGGAGTGTCTTTGTGCAAATGATTGCCACGGTGGCCAGGAATCTCCGGGGTTTTGTATATGGTCTCATAATCTCCGCAATGTGCCACATACAGTGTACAATGTTTGATCATCATGATGCCATCATGATGATCAAACATTATGTAACAGACCAGATCCAGATTACAGATATCTCCTGATCAGGGATGTCTCTAGT